>ERZ1023180.7-NODE-7-length-174258-cov-8.647503_pt1 | contig 174258 bp, 159 predicted proteins | sample MGYA00380436_ERZ1023180 | MGnify/ENA primary metagenome ERZ1023180 (study PRJEB33173, sample SAMEA4830337) | metagenome | study: EMG produced TPA metagenomics assembly of the PRJEB25223 data set... | reverse complement strand
TTGGCTTAAGTTAGACATTAAGCCATTACTTAGGCTATCTCTTGGCTTAAGTTAGACATTAAGCCATGACTCGGGCTTTCTCTTGGCTTAAGTTGGGCGTTAAGCCATGACTTAGGCTTTCTCTTGGCTTAAATAGGTCGTTAAGCCATGACTTGGGTCACTTCAATTGTACATCCTCATTCATTCAAACAAAAAACTGCCCATAAAAGGCAGTTTTTTATATTGTTTCTGATACTTTTTTAGAGTAATACATTGTGTTAACTAAATATAAAATAATCAATAATGACACACTAAAGAATTGATTATTGTTTGATGAGATTGAGAATATTGATGATAATGCTATACATCCGATTATTAATTGTTGGTTCAGTGTATAAGTTTTTTGTAGTGCAATTAATGTAATATATTGTTCTCCACTATCCATCATATCTATTATTTTTTCATTTAATTTTTTATCTCCTGCTTTAGGATAGTTTCGCTCTGGGTATAATTTTCTCAATTTAGATAAATGCATATATGATATTGGTGCTGTTGCTATTAATGAAATCATCGCAATTAATAAAGACAGCATACTTGGTTCTTTTGTTAAGTTAATGACGATATTTAGTATTGTTAAAGCTATTGTCATAATGATACCAAGCAATATGGGTGGATAAATTAATGTTTTTTCTAACTGTATTTCTATTTCATCTTCATTTTCAGGATTTGTTTCAAATTTTCTATATTTTTCAGCTTTTTTATAAACGTTCAATAAAATGATAACTAATATAACTAATACAATTGCTAGAATAATGGCTGTAATATCAGTTTGCACTGTCGTAAGTTCAATTTCTAAAAAGTCATGTCCTTTTTTAAAAATACTTGTAAGTAAGCCACCTACTAAACCACCGATCAGCATATATAATATTAAGTTACCAATTAACATAATTTTATTCTTTTTCATAATTCATCCTCCTCGAATATGAAAACATCTTCAACATTTTCTTTGAGTATTCTTGCTATTCTAACAGCAGTCAATACTGATGGCATAAAGTTATTCCGCTCTATCAAAGAAACTGTTTGTCTTGAAATTCCTGCTCTTTTAGCCAATTCAGTTTGATTAAATCCTTCCCGAGCTCTTAACTCTTTTACCCTATTTCTCATTTGACCACCACCTACATTTATCAATATACACGACTTTAGTCATATTGACAAATATAGTTGTCATTTTGTTATATATAATTGTCACTGTTCTATGTATAAGAATGCATATTATTGTTAATTTATTAAAATCATATTTACTTATTTATGATTATATGTGAAGATTAAATAATTACATATTTCAGAATATTTTGAAGGGGGTATTTTTATGGATCATTTTGGCTTTTGGTCGATTATTCCTCCAATTATAGCCATTATTATGGTATTACTTACGAGAAGTGTTATTGTTTCATTATTTTTAGGATTATTTTCAGGTATACTCTTGTTAACAAGCTTTCATCCAATATCTTCTTTAAAAAAATTACTTGGAGATTATTTGTACAGCACGGTTGCTGATGAATATAATGCGGGCATACTTATCTTATTAGTGTTTATCGGAGGATTTGTGGCGTTGCTTGAGAACTCAGGCGGTGCAAAAGCATTTGCGAATCGATTTATATCAGGTGCAAAAAGTCGTATCAAAATCCAACTTGCTGCTTGGTTTAGTGGTATTATAATATTCTTTTCTGAAATGGGCACACCTTTAATTGTTGGTCCAATTTATGAAAGTTTATTTGATAAAGCGAAGATATCACGAGAAAAATTAGCTTGGATTATTGATTCAACAGCATCGCCAGTTTCTGTAATGGTACCGTTTATTGGTTGGGGCGTTTATATTATGGGTTTAATTGATACAGAATTTAAACGATTAAGTATAGATATGTCCTCATGGGATGCCTTTATGGTTTCATTACCCTACTTTATTTATCCAGTCCTTGCGGTATTAATCGTCCCTCTTATTATTTTATTAAAATTAGATTTCGGACCTATGAAAGCAGCTGAGGATCGTATAATGAATACTGGTCAAATTTATTGGGACAATGCGAAGCCATTAAGAGAAAGTGTAGAAGTTGATAAAGATGTAGAAAATAAAAGTAAACCCATTCTAATTTGGTTACCTATCGTCATTTTAATTGTTTCATTGTTTACTTTATTAGCACCTAAAGGATTCCCGTTCCAAAGTGTAGAGGGTAAAGATTTCAGAATAGCTTTAAGTTTATCTTATTTCTTTGCTGCTATTTCTATTATCCTATTAATGTTATTTTATAAAGTTAAGACAATTAGCCAGTCATTGAATATTTATACGTCTGGTATGAAAAATATGACAGATATTTTAATTATTTTAGTATTAGCTTGGTCTTTAGGAAGTGTATTGGACAAATTAGGAACGGCTAACTATATCGTTCAAGTTATCGATGGCACGATACCACCTGCTATAGTACCTGCTTTAATTTTCCTTGTTGGTGCATGTATGTCCTTCGCAAACGGAACTTCTTGGGGAACATTTGCTATTATGTTACCTCTCGCAATTCCATTAGGATATCATTTAGACATTTCGTTAGCAGTTTGTATAGGAGCCGTTATTTCTGGAGGTATCTTTGGGGATCATAGTTCTCCAATATCAGATACAACCATATTATCATCAACAGGTGCTGGTGCAGACCATAAAGATCACAATAAGACCCAAGTACCGATTGCAATATTTAACGGTATTGTAACAACGATTGCATTACTTATTACAAGTATGATTGATTTTAAATTCACACTTATTTTAGCTATCTTATTTATGATTTCTGGTGTCTTTATTATTAATCAAGTTCAAAAATATCGGTATAATCATTAAAAAGAGATGGGATAATTTCCCACCTCTTTTTATTATTTCAATTTAAGCGCTCTAAAAATTTGTTCAGTTTGTTGTTCAATGAGTTTATCACCATTTTTCATAGCATCTTCTAAAGTCATTGGACCATTTGCAATACTAAATGCTGCAGTTAAGCCTTGTTCGTGAAGTGCTGATAATGGCATCTCTACCGTACCTCCAATAGCGATAACAGGTATGTCATAAGATTTTGCAATTTGTGCAATTCCTGATATGACTTTTCCACCAGAAGTTTGACCATCTATTTTGCCTTCACCAGTGATAATCAAGTCTATTTCATTTTCTTTAATAATATCTTTAAAATTCACAAAACCTACTACAAGTTCGATACCTCTTTTTAATTCTGCATTTAAGAACGCTAACATGCCACCTGCTGTTCCACCTGCAGCACCAGCACCTTCTATATTGCTTATTTCTTTATCTTTAAATGACTTAATAACATCTGCAAAATGAATAAATGATTGATCTAGCCTCTCTACGATTTCTGGAGTTGCTCCCTTTTGTGGCCCAAATATATAACTTGCACCTTGTTTACCAACGAATGGATTCGTCACATCGCATGCGATTTCAAATTTCACATCATGTATTTGTGGCATCACATCTGATTGATCTATCGCTTCAATATTATGAATATGTTCTGCACCTAATGGTATTTCTACTCCATTTTTATCTAGAAATTGATAGCCTAATGCTTGTAATAAACCAATTCCTGCATCATTTGTAGCACTTCCACCTAAGCATACAATAAAATGTTTAATGCCTTTTTCAATGGCATCTTTAATAAGTAAGCCTGTTCCATAAGTGGTCGTATGTAATGGATTAAGTTCCTCTTGTTTAAGTAAATCAATCCCCGAACTTGTTGCTAGTTCGATAATTGCTGTCTTTCCATCGCCAGTTATACCATAACTTGATTGTATTGGTCTTGATAACGGATCTATACTATTAACTTCAATTACTGTTCCTTTAGTTGCTTGCACTAAATTAATCATCGTACCTTCTCCACCATCTGCCATTGGAAGAAGAAACGTCTTAGTATCAGGATCTACTGTTAAAATGCCACGTTCTATCGCTTGTGCAGCACTGAGTGCATCAATACTACCTTTAAAGGAATCTGGTGCAATTAATACTTTCATGAATAACGCCACCTTCTTTTGATTTCGTTCTAATTATATGTTACAGAAAAAATATAAAATTAACAGATTTAATTAATAAAATGGGAAGAATATTGGTAACAGAATCATTGAAACAATGATAGATAAAATAATAAGTGGAATACCCGCAATAGCATAGTCTTTAAATTTAAATCCTCCAAGACCATAAACCATTGTATTGGCAGGCATACCAATTGGTGTTGCAAATGCTAGTGAACCACCTATTACAGTCGCCATTAATACAGCGCTAGGATCAGCCCCCATACCATTTGCAATAGAAATACTAATTGGAACTAATAATGCAGTTGTTGCTGTGTTAGACATAAAATTCGTCATCGTAGCAGATAACACGAGTATAACAAATAATAATACATACGGAGATGGATCTTTACCTAATGTACTCATTAACGAACTGGCAATTAGCTTACCTGCACCAGATACTTGAATAGCATTTGCTAAAGCAAGTGACCCTACAAATAATAATATTGTATTCATATCAATTGATCTCATCGCTTTTTTCTCTGGAATAACTCTTGTTGCCATTAACACTAAAGCACCAATCCATGCAGAAACATGAAGTGGAATACCTATTTGCTGTTCAAAAATCATTGCGATAACGGTTAAAATCAATACGCCTAAAGACATAACTTGTTTCCATTTTGGAACCTTTGAATAATCAACTTCTTGAGCATATATTGAATCTTCTTCAAGATCGACTTCTTCTCTTTTTGGTAATAATTTATGTCCAATTAAAGTGAAATATAATATACCGATAATAAGAATTGGTAACCCTACTTTTGCATATTCAAAAAATCTAAATCCATCACCTATTTGTTTAAGCGCTGACTGTGCAATCATGTTACCAGGTGCACCAATTAAACTTAAGTTACCACCCATTGCAGCTGCAAAAACTAATGGTAATAGTAAAGTAGATCTTGAAAAACCGGATTTTGCTGCGATACCAATTACAACTGGTATTAAAACTGCTGCAGTACCCGTATTAGAAAGTACCCCTGACATTAAACCAGTTATCAGCATAACAGAAATAATTAATTGCCTTTCAGTTTTAGCAAATTTTGTGACGATTCCCCCTATTTTTTGAGCCATTCCTGTCTCGAAAAACGCGCCACCAACAATAAACATAGCCATAAATAATAGTACGTTACTATCAACGAATCCTGCAAAAGCTTCTTCAGGTTTAAGTACGCCTGTAATGACTAATCCAATTGCGACGATCATCGCAGTTACTGCTAACGGTACTTTTTCCCAAGCGAACATAACTATTGCAAATACTAAAAATATTAAAGTAATTATTGAACTATCCATACTAAACACCCCTTATTCCAAAAATTTGATAGCGTTTTCATTTCAATAATCGTACATTAACGTATACATTAAGTCAATAAATTAGTGAAATATTTTTCTTTTTAAGTTATATGTTGACATTAACGTATACATTATTTAATAATGGATGTATCACAAAGAAACAGGAGGTTATTTATCATGTCAGAACAAAAAACATTTAAAATCGCTGTCATTCCAGGTGATGGTATTGGTAAAGAAGTTGTTAACGAAGGGGTTCGTGTATTAAATCATTTAGCAGAGCAATCCAATCATCAATTTTCATTTGATTTTGATTACTTCCCTTGGGGATGTGAGTACTATTTAGAAAATGGTCGTATGATGGCAGAAGATGGGTTAGATACTTTAAAAGACTATGATGCTATATACTTTGGTGCTGTAGGGTTCCCAAATGTTCCCGACCATATTAGCTTATGGGGATTGAGAATCGCAATATGTCAAGGATTTGACCAATGGGCAAATATTCGTCCAGTTGAATTTTTACCAGGTGTTGAAAGTAAATTAAATCATCCTGATGTTGAATCTTTAAATTGGGTACTCATTCGTGAAAATTCTGAAGGTGAATATTCTGGCGTTGGTGGTCGTAACTTTACTGGTAGAGGTGAAGGAAATGAAGTAGCCGTACAATCATCTTTATTTACAGAAAAAGGCTGTGAACGTGTTATTAGATATGCTTTTGAAACTGCAAGAAAGCGTAAACGTAAAAAAGTAACAAGTGTTACTAAAAGTAATGCGCAACAATATGGGATGGTATTATGGGATGATGTATTTCAACGTGTGAGCAAAGAATATCCTGATGTTGAAACAGATCAATGGTTAGTTGATGCTATGGCGGCACACTTTGTGTTACATCCAGAAGATTTAGAAGTCGTAGTTGCATCTAACTTATTAGCAGATATTTTATCTGACTTAGGTAGTGCATTAGCAGGTAGTTTAGGTATTGCAGCAAGTGCAAACTTAAATCCAGATCGTCGTTATCCAAGCATGTTTGAATCAGTTCATGGTTCTGCACCAGATATTGCTGGTAAAGGTATCGCAAACCCTATTGGAGCTATTGGTAGTGCAGCATTAATGTTAGATCATTTAGGATTAAAAGAAGAAGCAAATCAAGTCAATGAAGCTATTAAGAAAGCGACAGGTTCCGGCGCACTTACAATAGACATCGGTGGTAATACAACAACTAAAGAAATGGCAGATTCAATTATTGAGAACTTACATTCAAATGTGAAGCAATAATTTTATTCGTAATCATTTTATATAACCGCACGTCTTTCTGTTATAATGAGAGAAACTCATTTTAAGAAAGACGTGTATTTTTTATTATTTGAATGAGGAGGATACGACATGTCAGAAGAGCATCAAATTGAATATGATTCTTTAAAAGGAAAACTTCTAGACATCGCTAAACAGTTAGATGAACAGCGATTACCTATTCGTGCTTATCATATATTACGTATTGCGATTAAAAATTTAATATTAGAGCCGGGGCAAACAATTTTAGAAAGAGAAATTGCTGAAGCTTTAGAAATGAGTCGTACGCCTGTTAGAGAAGCATTAGTAAGATTACAAACTGAAGGATTACTGACTTTAATTCCAAGGCGTGGTTTTAATATCAATCCGATAAAAAAGCATGATTTAAAGGAAATCTATGAAATCACTGAAACATTAGATGGTTTGGCAGTAGAATTAGCGACAACAAAAGTGACAGAAGAAAATATAACACATTTAAAGCATTTAATAGAATTACAACAAGAACAACTTGAACAGAATAATTTATACGAATGGTCTATATTAGATGATCAATTCCATGCGGATTTAATTAGTTTTGCAAATAATACACGCTTAAGTAGCGTAATTAATATACATGCAGACCAATTATTTAGAGCTAGACTATTCACAATCAATGATCGTCCTGTTCCATATCAATCTATCGTTGAACATAAAGCGATTATTGCATGTATAGAAGCTAAAGATAAGCATGCCGCACGATTAGCTATGCAGTCTCACAGAAAAAGAGCATGGGGAGAAATTGTTAATTCATTAAATGACTAGATTAAAAAACCATAAACTTTACTCAAAAATTGTTTATGGTTTTTCTTTATACTTTATTTTATTGATGTGTATAAGTTAAATCCCAACCTATACCAAATTGATCGATTACTTTCGCATATGTCTGTCCCCAGAAAGTTTGCCCAAGTTCCATTTGAACTTGTCCACCTTCTTTAAAAATATTATAAATTTCATTAATTTGTTCTTCTGTCTCAAATTCTAAAACAATATATATATTGTGATTCTTATGAAGTGAATCATCGTCATTTGGTATATCAGAAAACATAAATAAATGACCATTAACTTCTAATTGTGCATGTATAATTCTATTAGGATCTTCGGAGGCATCTACACCTGCGTCACCATAAGTTTGTGATTCTCTTACACTTCCATCTAATGCTTCACTATAAAATGCTAATGCTTCTTCGCAAGTTCCGTTAAAGTAAAGATAAGGTGTAACTTGTTTAATCACCATGCACCACTCCCCATATTTAATTGTTAATCAAAATAAGTATATAAATGTGCAAAGAATTTGTCAAATGTTAATAAAGTTTACATTTTTAACACATAGTCATTATTTATTATATTTCACCTAAAATCGACTAGATTCTGTCTACTTTCATCTTGTCTTCTATACGTGTTATTATCACTTTGTTCATTTGTAAGCAATGCTAATGCTTCATCACATTCTCGCTCAAATGTATCAATAAATAAATTGAGTTCACGAGCTCGTTCTGGCACGAGTTGTGTAAGTGAAATATTTAATGCTGAATACTTCTCATGTTTATCACATAACTGTTCTGTAAAACTCCAGATTACTCTAAATATATCCATCGTAATATTTGTGCCGTCTTTTAAAGTATAAGATTTAGATATTGTATTGGCATTACTTTTCAGTGAAAAAGCTATTGTCTTAACTAATAAATTTCTAGATCTTAATTGTTTCGTTAAACGTTCCACTTGTTGAAGTATAATTTCTTTCATTTCATAATATTGATATTGTTTTTCAAACGCTACTTCACATTTAATGTCCGGATTATAAATACTATGCGTTTCGCGTACGATATTTGTATCTATACCATTGCTGATTAGATTCAATTCCTTACCCATAGTGCCATATAATTGTGTTAATTTATTAACTGGATAACGTGCTAAATCTCCAACAGTATATAAACCAAGCTCATTTAATTCCTTTTCTAATCGATCATTTATGCCCCATACTTTATGCAACGGATGTATCGGCCACACTTTATCCCTTATATCGCTATAATTTAATAATCCAATTGATTGATCATGTTGATAAGATTCTGTATCTAAAGCCAACTTGCTCAGCAACATGTTCGGTCCAATACCTATATGGCAATTAAATTGCGTTTCTTGTTCAATTTCGGCTCGAATTCTAGCAGCAAATTCACTTGGTTTATCACAATATTGTTTATAATAATCTGTCACATCAATGAAAATTTCATTTACACGATGTTGTTGGATATCATCTGCATGTACATAATTAAGCAATACTTTATAAATAGTATTTGCATAGTATATATATTGTTTCATATTTGGATTGATGATAAAGATATCATTTCTATGTGGTATTTCAAATAGTCTTGAACCAGTCTTGATTCCTAATTCTTGTAATGGCTCAGTAGCAGAAATAACAATGGCGCCTTGCCTTTTCGTATCGGAAATAACAGCTAATTTATTTTCATTTGGGTTAATACCTTTAGAAACACATGACACATTCGCAAAAAAGTTATGAAGACTTAAACATAAAATATATCTCTCTTGGAAATCACTGTAATTGTACATCACATCACCTCCCAGAACATTTGTTTGTATCATCATTATATACGAACATACGTTCTATTTCAAGAGATTTATTTGTCTAAATAAAAAAGCCCTACAAAGCATTAACCTCTTATAGGTCAGCTTTGTAAGACTTGATTATTAATTATCGTACTATACTTAATTTTTCTTCATCATCAGCGCCAATTGACTGATCGATATGAACATGTGTCTTTAAATATATTTCATCTGGTTCACCTTTGAATTCAATTTGTTCTAATTTAAATTCAAATTCATATTCTTGATGGTCTTTCTTCTTAATCAAGAAGGATTGATTAACTTTATGCTTATGCAATTCATAATCAAATTCCGAAAAATCACTATCCTCATTTTGATTATTGACACGTTCAATAAGGGACAATTCGATATATTTAACCTCTAAATCACATGACCCACCTTTAAATATTACTTTACCTTTAATGGGTTCTTCTTCATTAAAAGTCATCTTTTCTAAACGCGTATCGATTGTTAGATTACCGACACCTATAGAGGTAAGTAATTTTTCAAACATAATACAAATCCCCCTTAATCTTCATTAAAGATAGTTTAACCCGATTAAACTAAAATTTAAAGTGATTAAAGAGAATTTTTTAATTATAGTTGATAATTTTTTAACAATCATCAATATTTAAAATAACCTTACTTATATAAACCTAATGCTTTCGAAGTTGATGAATTAATTTCATTAAATAAATCAGGATTATCAGATAAGTTTGTTCTAAATGAAGGTATCATTTGTTTAATCTTATCTTCCCAGTTTACAAATTCATTAGGGAAACAGTTTTCAAGTAACTGCAACATAACATGTACAGCAGTAGAAGCACCTGGAGAGGCACCTAATAACGCAGAAATAGAGCCATCTTCACTTGTTACAAGTTCAGTACCAAATTGTAATGTACCCTTTCCGCCTTCTTGAGTATCTTTAATGACTTGTACACGTTGACCAGCGATTACGATATCCCAATCTTCTAACTTCGCAGTCGGTATAAATTCTTTTAGTTCTTCTAAACGCTTTTCATCTGACAATAAGACTTGTTCTACTAAATATTTAGTTAATCCCATTTCTTTTAAACCAGCTGATAACATCGTAAAGATATTATTCGGTTTCACTGAACCAAATAAATCTAAGTTAGAGCCAGTCTTCAAGAATTTAGGCGAGAATCCAGCAAATGGTCCAAATAATAATGAACGTTTACCTTCAATATATCTAGTATCTAAATGCGGTACTGACATTGGTGGCGCTCCAACTTTTGCTTTACCGTAAACTTTAGCATCATGTTTAGCAATAATTTCTTCATTATTACATACCATAAATAAACCACTAACTGGGAAACCTCCTATATTAGAAGCTTCTTTTATGCCTGTCTTTTGTAAAAGTGGTAAACTACCACCACCGGCGCCGATAAACACAAATTGAGTATTATGGTATTCAACCTTTTTAGTTTCGGCATTATAAATCTTTAATTGCCATGAATTGTCTTCATTTCTTCGAATATTCTGAACAGAATGATTATAATTTAACTCAACACCTTGGTCTTTTAAGTCACTTAATAATGAGCGCGTTAAATTCCCAAAGTTTACATCCGTACCAGATTCAATTTTAGTTGCGGCAATTCTTTCATCTTGAGAACGCCCTTCCATCATAAGCGGCATCCAATGCTTTAATGTTTCAAAATTATCTGTAAACGTCATACCAGTGAATAATGGATTTTTTGATAATGCATCACATCTATTTTTCAAAAATTGTACATTTTTGTCTCCATACACAAAACTCATATGTGGTACAGGACGAATAAATGATTGTGGATCTGTTAAACTACCTTTATTTACTAAATATGTCCAAAATTGCTTTGATAATTGAAATTGTTCATTTATTTGAATTGCTTTATCAATATTAACTGAACCATCCGCCTCTTCTTTAGTATAATTCAATTCACATAATGCTGAATGACCAGTTCCGGCGTTGTTCCATTCATTAGAACTTTCTTCAGCTGGTTTTGATAATTTTTCAAATAATTTAATTTCTAAATTTGGTGATAATTCTTTAAGCATAGTACCTAAAGTAGCACTCATAATGCCTCCACCAATTAATATTACATCTGTTTTCTTATGTAAAGCATTCATAATTAACTACAGAGCCCCTTTCAATATTAACCATTTCGACTAAATATATGTCCATAAAAAATATACAAATGAATAATTTGTACGAATTAATCTATGTATTACTACTATTATAAACCTTATACTTGCATTTAAAAAGTGACAACAAGTGCACAATGTGTAATAAGTTAACTTTATTATTAAGTTACATTAAAATAGTCGAGAATTAGTATAACTTAATTAACATATCTATATAAATAGTATAACACATTCCCTAAATGATGGTTTTAAAAATTTAAATCAACTTTTATAGTTGACATAATATTATTATGATATTTACATAAAAATACTTATATTATAATAAAATTGGGTATTATAGTGGTATAATCAAAACAAAAATATTTTAAAGGAGTTTTTTATGAAAGCTTTCATTAATTTACTAAAAAAAGGAAGCAAGTCTTCGCTTTCTGCTGCAGTTGTTAACTTTATTTTAGGTTGTTTAAAGTTATTCGCTTTTATCTTTACAGGAAACATCGCTATGTTTGCTGAAATGATGCACTCTTTTGGTGATGCAGCAAACCAACTTTTTGTATTTTTAGGATCAGCATTTTCTAAAAGAAGTCCGAATGAAAAATTCCCTCTTGGATATGGAAGATTAATTAACCTCGTTTGTTTAATAGCTGTTATTATTGTAGGTATTTTATCTTATGAGACAGTTAAAGAAGGTTTCCACCATATTGTCCATCCAAATGAAACTGGTGGACCAATATTATTTTTCTGGATTAATATTGCTGTTTTAGCTATCGGTATTATTTTAGAAGGTAGTGTTTTAAGAAAAGCTGGTAAAGAAATCTTAGAGGAAGCTGGTGAAAGCAGTAAAGGATTACTGACACCATTTACTAAAAGTTATTTACTGATTGGTAAAGCTAAACCTGCAACAAAATTAGTATTCATGGAAGATACTGTCGCAACTGGCGGTGGTATTATTGCCGTTCTCTCAATCATTATTGCAAGATTAACAGGTTTAGGTATGTTAGAAGGTATTGCTTCAGTCATCATTGGTGTGATGATGTTTATAGTTGTGGGTATTATCTTTATTGAAAATGCACAAGGCGTTCTTGGTATTGCAGATCATGAATCTGAAATACATGCTTCACGTGTCATATTAGACGACAAAGCAATTAGTGATATTAAAAGACTTGCTGTTATTAAAGAAGGAGAAGCACTTCATATAGAATGTTTATTAGAAGTTAATCACAATTATACACTTAAAGAGTTGTCAGATATCAGAAAACGGATTATATTAAAATTGTTAGACTTATCTCATGTTGAAGATGTGAACATTGAATTCATAGAAGATGACGGTCAAACAGACTGGAATGGAGATAGTGGTCCTTCAGCAAATATTCAATATAATAAGGAGCGTTTATAATGCCAATCGTAAACATTAAATTAATTGAAGGTAGATCAGATGAACAATTGAAAGGTCTTGTAAAAGATGTTACAGAAGCTGTTCATCAAAATGCAAAAGCACCAAAAGAAAATATTCATGTCATTATTGAAGAAATGAAACCTGAACACTACGGTGTTGCTGGTACACGTAAATCTGATTCATAAGAACTATATAATTATATAAAAAGCAATAAATGGTCACTTTGACCATTTATTGCTTTTTTCGTTTCCTTAATGATTAATCGTTAAGAAATTTCTTAATTGCTTCTTTATTTTTTTCTTTGTCGATTTTTAATACTGCCCCATTTTCAATATCATTCTCATTTGTATAAGAACCTTTAACAGGGACTGTTAACGTCTTAATATCTTTATCGCCTCTAGCTAAGAAGCTAGCTCCCGTTTTGTAAATTGTTTGATCATCTAAATTGGTATTAACATAACCTCTAGCAATACCAGCTAATTTCGGTGCTTTAACAACTGAATCTACACTCATCATTTCTGATTTTAGTGCAGTCATGACTTGTTGTTGTCTTCTAACACGACCAAAGTCACCTTCTTCATCGTGTCTAAAGCGCGCATAACCTAATAATTCTTTCCCGTTTAAATTATGTTGCCCTTGTTTTAAAGAAACACCAATTTTGGCAGACATATCTTTTTCAACATCGATTGGAACGCCTTTAGGTGCAATTTCATCGACCATTTCTTCAAATCCATCAAAATCGATAATTGCATAGTATTCCGGATCAATATCAAGGTTCTTCTTCAATGTCTTACGTAATAATTCAGGTCCGCCTAATGAATATGCAGTATTAATCTTATAATTACGATAGCCACCTGGGATTTCTGAATAAATATCTCTCATGACAGATACAATTTTGAGATCTTTTTTCAAGTAATCGTATTGAACAATCATAATTGAGTCTGTTCTAGGTTGTGAATTATCTACTTTGCGGTCCTCACCTAATACGAGCACATTTACTTTACCATCATTCCGCGTTGTACTATTGAATTTATGTAATTGCTGCTTTTTACCATTATCTGATGAAACTTTCAAACCAGATTTATAAGAAGCATTAATGTAAAATCCAAGTCCAATTAAAAGTAAGATGATACCTAAGAAAATAAAAGGTCTTTTTTTAATTCTACGCTTTTTTCTTCTAGTAGGTATATTCGTTTGACGATTATCTTCAGTTTCTGATTGATTATGCGAAGTCATTGTTACCAACCTTTTATCTTCAAAATTGAGTCTAATTATATTATAATGAGACTCATACATTAAGTTAACCAATTTATATACTAAAAATCAAGAAAAATTGCAAAGCTAACTTAAAAATAAGACTTGAGACTGAATAAAGGATGGTAAAAATATCATGAATATGAATAAAGCGTATTTTGCAGGAGGATGCTTTTGGTGTATGGTTAAGCCATTTGACCAATATGAAGGAATAGATAAAGTGACTTCAGGTTATATGGGTGGAACTACTGAAAATCCAACATACGAAGAAGTAAAAAAGGGTGATACCGGACATTATGAAGTTGTCGAAATCCAATATGATGTAGCTTTATTCTCATATAATAGACTGCTAGAAATATATTTTGCAATTATTGATCCTACTGATGCTCATGGACAATTCCAAGACAGAGGTACACAATATGAAACAGCTATTTTCTATACAAATGATGATCAGAAGAAACTTGCTGAACAGTATATCGAACAATTAAACAAAGAATTACCAGAAGGAAAATCAGTCGTTACAAAATTATTACCATATAAACCTTTTTACAAAGCTGAAGATTATCATCAAGATTTCTATAAGAAGAATCCTGAAAGATATCAAGAAGAACAAACAATTAGACAAAGTTTAAAATAAACAAGTATAGCATAACAGTATCGTATACAATTATGCTATACTGTTATTTTTATATAACATCTATCAGTATTTAAGATATAAAAGGAGAACATTATGGAACAATGGATTACTGATTTTATGACGCTTTATGGATATATCGGTGTCTTCATACTCGTATTTTTAGAATATGTAATACACCCCTTCCCTTCTGAAATCATATTAACATTTGCAGGCTTTATGACTTCACAGTCAGAGTTGAATATCATAATTGTATGTTTACTTACAATTTTAGGCGCCGTACTCGGAGCACTTGTATTATATAGCATTGGTGCTCTTATAGGAGAAGAACGTTTATATAAATTTATACATAAACGTGGCAAATATATAGGTATCAAAACACAAGACTTAGATAAGACCATTCAATGGTTAGATAAATATGGACATTGGGCTATCTTTTTAGGACGCTTTATCCCAATTGTCAGAACACTCATTTCATTACCAGCTGGTATAACTAAAATGAACTTACCCGTATTTATACTTTTAACAGCAATCGGCACAGGTATGTGGAATATATTTCTTATCATGCTCGGTAAAATGCTAGGCAATCATTGGCATCAAATTCTCATATATGTAGGTATGTATTCTAAAGTGTTTATTGTAATCATCGCGATAGCAGTACTATACGTCCTATACTTATGGTATAAACGCATTAAAGAAACACGTGTTAATTAAATACAAACAAAACCCAAAACCACTTTTTTACAAGTGGTTTTGGGTTTTTATTTATGATTAATTGTTAAAGATACTCTTATTAAATTCCATAATAGTGAACTATATTTACGATATACTAAATATCTTGGTTCCCATTCTGGATAAAATTTTTGTTTATAATTTCGTAATCCTTGGAAGCTATATAAACCATTCATATTTTCGAATACTTTTGCTGCAAATTTTTCTCTTAAATATGCGTATTGATTATGTCCTACATTGGATAACGTAGCCATTCCCATATTAAATTGTTTGTAGCCTTGTTCTTGTGCCCATAACAACATATGGATATATAAAGCGTCCATCATTGGTAGTTCTACTTCTTTGTTCCATCTAATTAGATCTACGGATATGGAATCATTATAATTTGTATACATTAATGAACAGAAACCTACTATTTCATGGCCATCATTTCTTATAACTGCGATTGGTGCTTTATTTAAATAATCTTCATCAAATGACCCAACTGAAAAGCTCATTTCTCTCTTGTCACCTAACCAGCCGTCACTAATAGATTTCAACATGTCAATATCATCTTTTGCAAATGGCGCTTCTATTATTTCAAATTGATAGCCTTCTGATGCCATTTTATTATGAGTTGCACGCATACCACGTTTTTTCTTACCAGATAAACTGAATGTTTCGAGGTCTATGAGTGCTTCTTCTCCTAATTTGAAAAAGACATTTCCATAATCATGATATAAAGAAAGTAATTTACTTTGTACTTGATAGAAAATAATATCATGACCTAAAAAATGCATTTGATCATAAAATTCTTTTAATACTTCATGATATTTATCAGAGTTACCGACTGGATCACCTAACACGATAACTGCATTCATCTTATGTCGATACATAATAAAGACATCTTCATCTTTATTAACATAAAATGATTTATCTCCTGTAAATGCTAAGTGACTCACATATGAACCTTGATTTTGGTCAATAATAGACTGTATCGTTTCATATGTAGCATTTGTATATAAACTTTTTTGGAATCTTTTTGAGAGTATATATGTTATGCACATACCGATTAAACATAAGATCGCAAGTGCAATTAAGAACATTGTAAACACAGCATATTTATCAAATTTAGTGACTTCATGTGGATATAAATTCAAATAATTTTTAGTGACAATTCTATTGAAAATAAACATTGTTAAAATTAATATACCACTTAAAACTATTTTCATAGGTGTAACAATCTTTTTGACAACGAGCGCATTTTTGTAGCCGATAAATAATAATACTAATAGTATCGCTAACCATAAAAATGCAATGATTGTACTATTCGTTAATATAGATACGACTAACATCACGATGACAGAAATTATGCTCATGAGAATAGATCGCATCGTACCAGACATAACGCCTTTAGCACAAATAAGTAACATAAGTGTAGAAGCTGTATGAAGTGCTAATAAGATTGAATAAAAAGTATAATGATGTGAGTAAATAGCATCATATAAGATTAAAATGTGATTAAAATAAAGTACAAATCCTGTAATACCTGATAACAAACCTAGCGCCAATGTTGGTACTTTGGTCATAAAATCACTCTGTACAGACTTTATGAATGATGTTGTATCAACTGCTGGTGTATAGAATTTACTTTCTTCGATGTATTTTTTAGCGATACTACCAAATTCAAATGTAGATAAACCAAGTGCTATAATAAATGGGAAGAAGTAATAAGCAACTCTATAGAGTAACAACGCTAATAATACTTTTTCTTCAGGTACACCAAGCGACTTAATACCTAATAAGATCACTAAATCAAATGCACCAAATCCCCCGGGTATCATACTAATTAATCCTGATAAGGCTGCAACAACAAATATCCCAACTAAGTGAGCAAAGTCTACATGAATATGTAATGCTTTCAAAATGACAAATAATAAGTAGCTCGCCACAATCCATTCGAGTGCAGATACAATTGTAAATTTAAATCCAAGCAGTCTGTCTCGACTTATAGAAGGTTTCAAATACGACACAACTATAAATAAAGGAAGAAACAAACTGCCAATATATATGACAATTTTAGCCCATGAAATATCAGCTAGTAATGCATCCGCATTAAAAACACGAAATACAATAAGTACACATAATAAACTTAAACCGCTTAACATGGATAACAATAACAATGAAACACTTTTAACTAAATCTTTCTTATCTTCAACGTCATTTCTATAAGAATAAATTCTTAAACCAGCACCTATTAATCCACCAAATCCTAAAATACTGTTAAACGTGTTAATAATATAGCTAATGGATAAAACTTTATGTATTGGTAAACTAATTTTTAAAGACTGTTTTAACATCATGTCGTATAGAGATAAAACAGAAACGGAAAGTACACCTAATATAATGATGCCTACAAAATAAAATGTATTCATTTCTCTAAAAAGCACTATTGTCTTTTTAAAGTCGATTTTTCCTAATTCATTATGCAATACAAAGACAACGATGCATAATATGATACATATAAATAAAACTTTTAATATTGGCAAAATTTTCTTTCGATTTAATAGTCTCATATTCTAACCTTCTTTTATTTTGTAATACTCCCAAATAATACCATATAAATATACAAATTAAAATGTTTAAAAAAGACTGCCATTAAGCTTCAAAAAGTTAAAGGCAGTCTATAGTTATAGTTTATTCTTTTTCATGTACAACTTCTTCATCTTTAAACTCGTATGGACCTGAGTCATCTTGATAATACTTATTATAGCGACGTTTAAATAATGTGAAGAGATGTGTCACTGCTACTTTAATAATAGCATATGCTGGAATACCTAAAATAACCCCTAGTATACCTGCTAAATTACCTGCACATAACAATACAAAGATAATTGTTAAAGGATGAATTTGCATTGTTTTACCCATAATATTTGGTGAAATAAAATGTCCTTCTAAAAATTGAACTGCAGCCCAAACAATTGCAAGTTTCAATAACATGAACGGTGAATCAATTGCAGCTAAAATAATTGCTGGTGAAATAGCGATAATTGGACCTAAATACGGTACAACACTAGTCACAGCAGCAATACTTGCTAATGTTAAAGCATAGTCTAATCCAATGATTGAATAACCGATAAATAGTAATACACCAATACAGAAAGCAACAATCATTTGACCTTGAATATAAGAACCAACTTGAACATTCATCTTATCAATTAAATCATGTGTATCTTTTCTGAATTTTGGTGGCATTAATCTAATAAAGTAATTTCTGAATTTCGCGCCATCTTTAAGTAAAAAGAATAATACAAATGGGAATGTAATAATGATCACAACAACATGTGTAATTGTAGATACAAATGTTTGGAACTTATTACTAAAATCTCCTACTGAATTAGATATTTTCTTAGGAATATCGCTAAAGTTCTGTTGGAACCAATTTTGAGCTTGTGTATAGTAATCCGCTACAAATGAATTTTGAGAAAGCTCTTTTAATTTATCACTAAATTCATCGAAATATGTAGGTAAATTTTTAGATAAACTCTCAACTTGATGTTGCACAACAGGTATTAATAACGTCACAATTAGTGTAAATGCTGCGATAATCACACATAATAATATGATGATTCCCCATAATCTAGAGATGTTAAACCTTTCCATAAAATTAATTAAAGGATTAAGCAAATAGAATGCAACAAATGCAACAATAATTGGGCCAATTAAAGTTGTCGTAATTGTCACGATAGGTTCAAAAACAAATGAAACATGTTGGAAAATAAATATTGTTAACCCTATCAAAATCAATAATCCTAAAATAAAATAAATATCACGTCCACCGAAAAACTGCATAAAACGTGTTGTTTTATTAAAAGTATTATTGGAATACTTTTCTTTTTCCAAAATAAGCCCTCCTCTTAAAGATTTATAATCTATTATACCCTAATCGAATCACTTTAAAAACAAAAATTTACATTTATAGTTTACATAATAATATTATAATTGCTTAATTTGGAATATAAAAAGAAGATACACCATGAAGATGTATCTTCTCATCCATAAAAGTCTTATTTAACGACTAATATTTTATCACCTTGTTCAACTGTACCTGTTGTTAATACTTCTAATGAAGCATCACCAAGATTAGTCACTACAATTGGCGTTATAGTACTATCAGCATTTTCTTTAATGAAGTCTAAATCAACTTTCATTAATGGTTGACCTTTAACAATATCTGTATCAGCTTCCGCTAAAATTTCAAATCCTTTACCTTCTAATTTAACTGTTTCTAAACCGAAGTGGATTAATAATTCAACACCGTCATTAGATTCTAAACCAATCGCATGTTTTGTAGGGAATGTCATTTTCAATTTACCATCAAATGGTGCAACAACTTCACCAGTTTCAGGAATAATTGCAACGCCGTCACCCATCATTTTTTCAGAGAATACTTTATCTGGTACTTCAGAGATGTTAACAACTTCACCTTTAATTGGTGCATAAATTGTTGCGCCACCTTCAGCTAAAATAGCAGCACTTTCTTGATCGCCTTCTTCAGTAACAGTTGTTTCATCAGGTTTCGTAATTTCACCTGAAATGATACGTGCCATATCGTGTTTAATTTGATCTGATTTAGGTCCAAAAATAGCTTGGATATTGTTACCGACTTCAAGTACACCTGATGCTCCTAAACTTTTCAGTTCATCTTTGTTTACTTCAGATTTATTTAATACTTCAACACGTAAACGCGTAATACATGCATCTAAATGTTTGATGTTTTCTTTACCACCCATTGCATCTAATACATCGAATGGAAGCTCTGCTACTGAACTATTGCGTGATTCAGATTCTTTATCTTCACGACCAGGAGTTTTTAAGTTAAATTTCTTAATCGCAAATGTAAATAAGAAGTAATAAACTAGCGCATAAATAATACCTACTGGAATAACAAGTAGTGCATTTGTACGATCCCAGTTTAACAAACCGTATAATACGTAATCGATAAATCCACCAGAGAATGTCATACCAATTTGAATATGTAGTAGATGCATCACTAAGAATGATGTACCTGCTAAAATAACATGAATACCGTATAATACTGGTGCTACGAATAAGAATGAGAACTCTAAAGGTTCAGTAATACCTGTTAAGAATGATGTTAAACCTGCAGATAACATTAAACCGCCGACAACTTTTTTACGCTCTGGACGAGCTTGACGATAGATTGCATATGCTGCAGCTGGTAAACCAAACATCATAAATGGATATTTACCAGTTGTGAATGCACCCGCTGTAAATGGTACACCGTCTTTAACTTGTGCCATAAATATTCTTTGGTCACCACGAACTAATTCACCTGCAGAATTTACATAGTTACCAAATTCAAACCAGAATGGTGAGTAGAAAATGTGATGTAATCCAAATGGAATTAAAGCACGTTCGATAATACCAAATATAAATGTTGTTAATGCTAAGTTCTTATCTAATAAGAATGTAGATAAGTTATTTAAGCCATCTTGAATTGGTGGCCATGCAAATGAAAGAATAATACCTGCAATAATTGCTATTACAGATGTTGCGATAGGTACAAATCTTTTACCTGCAAAGAATCCTAAAAATGGTGGTAAGTTGATATTATAATATTTGTTGTAACACCATGCTGCAAGAGCACCCATTATAATACCACCAAACACCCCTGTTTGAAGTGTTGGAATACCAAGAACTAATGCGTTTGCTGGATCTTTAGCAGTTTGCCCTAAAGTTTTAGCGCCTTCAGCATAGCTATAAATGTCATCAATTGAAATACCTTTAACAACTCCCATTGTTGTATTCATAATAAGGTAACCAACTAATGCTGCTAATGCTGCAACACCATCTCCTCCAGCTAAACCTAATGCTGTCCCGAGTGCGAATAGTAATGGTAAATTATCAAAGATAATTTGACCAGATGATTCCATTACTGAAGCTATCATGACAATAACATCAGATTTTAACCAAGGTGCAATTTCAACGAATTGATCGTTCTGCATTGCATTACCAAACGCAAGTAAAATACCCGCTGCTGGTAAAATCGCAACAGGTAACATTAATGCTTTACCGATACGTTGCAATTGTCCAAAGAACTTTTTAAACATAATTAATACCCTCCTAATTGTTTAACTTCGTAAATCACGGCATGAAAAAAGGCATGAGCAAAGAAACTTACCATTACGGTAAAGTCTATTTGCTCATGCCTGATCGTATCAGTAACACGCAATTTATAAGTTATTATTAAAGTGCTGGATGTGCATTGTTAAATATGCCAACTCAGATTGATATACTGGCTTCTTCAATTGTGTTTGCATCATCTTCACTATCTTTACGGATATATTATAGCATAATGGATATTGCGCTTTCAATAGTGTTTCAATATTAGTTGCATCTGGAATTCGTTCATCTGCCAATACTCTTTGAATCGCAAAGTGAAGGTGCCGAACAAAACGACTATAATTAATACTATTTTTATTAATATCAACTTCTAGGCCTTCTTCTATTATAATGATTGCTTTTTGAATAATCGCTTTTATATTGTGTATATCATGAATTGAATGATTCACTTCTGCAGAGTGAATATGTAAAGCAATAAATCCTGCTTCTGATTCAATAAACTGTAAATTTAATTTTTCGTTTAATGCTTTAACAGCTTTTTCTGCTATTTGATATTCCCTCGGATAAAGCAGTTCTGTCTCTTTTAAAAAAGGATTATGAACATGTATACCTTCTTTAATACGCTTGATCGCAAATAACATATGGTCTGTTAAAGATATTAATGTCTTTTCACTAACACTTCCACCCAACTGTTTATCAATACCATTTACAACTTCTAAAACGATACTAAACACTTCATCATTTGTACCATCTAATAATTGCTTATATTTATTTTTATCATTTTCAGATTCTAATAAATATACCTTTTCGATTAAATCTGTATTAATTTCTTCACCTTGTTTTTTTCCAAAACCAATTCCCTTACCAACTAATATAACTTCTTTATCATAATAATTAGCAACTAACACATTATTATTTAATGCCTTTTCGATAATGTATTTTCCCATATCTTAAACCTCATTCTGAAGACCTATTACATATTATACATTTGATGATAATATAATGATAGATATATTTTATATCAATAAATTTGAGGATGTGCAAACATATGAAAAAAACAAAACTATATATAATAAGTGTTCTTGCTGTTTTATTATTATCTACTATTCTATATCCGAAACATCAAGCCCATGCAGTAACTGAAGAGGCTTGGGATAATGCCGTTACTGTTTACGGTGCAGCATTACAAAATAATACAAGTGCTAAAGATACAACTTCAAACTTATTAGGTACTAAAAACAGTGACAAGACAACTTACGTTACTGCTGATGATTTAAATAAATACTTAAATATGCAATCATCAAATGATGTCTTAAAATCAAGTATTCGTATTACAAAGACTTCTAAAGGCAGTGGTATTAACTTAACGATTAATCAAGACCAAGGTCAAATTACAAAAGTAACAAAAGACACATATAAAAATGCATTAATGACAGCTGGTATTAAAGATGCTGATGTAACAATTGCTTCAAGTGAAGATGTTACAGGTGAAAGTGCATTAGCTGGTGTATACAAAGCATTTGAAGAACAAGGTGAAGAAGTAGATTCAAATAGAACACAAGTCGCTCAAGAAGAGTTATCTACAATTAACCAAATAACTGAAGAAAATAAAGGTCAAGAAGGATTTTCTCAATCACAATTAAACAAAACGATTGCAGAATCTAAACAAGCAGTAGCTGAAAAGTCAGGTAATGTAACAATCAATGAAATTACAAATATCGTTAACCAAAAAATCGAAGACAATGGTTTAACAAACGTTATTAATGATAACCAAATTAATATGATTGTTAATGTTATTGATAAAGCACAAAAAGACGGTGTCTTTAGCGGTGAAAATGCAAAAGATTTTATAAATAACTCGAAAGATTATGTTAATGATTTAGTTAAATCTGATGAATTTAAAGATGCAAAGAAAAAAGCTGAAGATTTAGGTAATGATATTAAAGACAAACTTCAAGACGAAGGTTTCTGGGATAAACTTGTAAATGCCATTAAAGATATCTTCAATTCAATTGTAAACTTATTTAAATAAAATGAAAACGCCATGGACACGTGTCCATGGCGTTTTCATTTTATTTATCTTCGTCTTTAACATCATCTTTAATATTTTCAAATGTATCTTCTTTAGGTTCTTCATACTTTGTTTTTACTTCAGATGATTGTTCTGTTGTTTCTTTTTTATTTATTGTTGCATAAGGGTTTTCACCCCATGCTTCGATATTATTAAAGTTACCTTTTAAGTTTTCAATCTTAAATACCGGATTTAACTTACGCTTTCTTTGTGCACGATAATCTTTAGCAACTTCAAATACGACAGTTGCAAGACCAAATAATGCTACGATATTGATAATCGCCATTAATCCCATAAATAGATCTGCTGTATCCCATACTGTTTGAACTTGTACTACTGAGCCAACAAAGACCATTGCTACAACTAAAAGTCTGAAGACAAACATAACAAATTTATTTTTAGTTAAATATTCAATATTTGATTGACCGTAGTAATAGTTACCAATTATTGAAGAGAATGCAAACATAAATACGGCTAGCGTTAAGAATATACCACCAAATTCACCTACATGTGTTATCAGTGCTTGTTGTGTTACGGCCACACCTTGTGGCGCATCAGCTCCAAATTGTAAATCTGTGTAAAGCAACAACATAATTGCCGTTGCTGAACAAATAATCATTGTATCAAAGAATACACCTAATGATTGTATTAAACCTTGCTTAACTGGATGGCTAACTGCTGCAGTTGCTGCTGCGTTTGCTGCAGAACCCATACCTGCTTCGTTTGAGAACAATCCACGTTTAATACCTTGCATAATTGCAAATCCCATTGCCCCACCAAATGCAGGATGGAAACCAAATGCACTTCTTACGATATTTTGAATCATTGGCCAAATTTGATCAACATTCATAAATAGGATATAACCAACTAAACCAATATATCCAACTGCCATAATTGGAACGATAAATGAAGATACTGTTGCAATACTTCTTACCCCACCAAAGATAACTAATGCTGTAATAATAGCCAAGATAATGCCTGTTATCACATTTGAAAATTCATATTGTTCATTTAAAGAAGCAGCAATCGTATTAGATTGAACTGTGTTAAATACAAATGCAAACGTTACAGTTATGAGAATTGCAAACACAACACCAAGCCATTTCTGACCTAAACCACGTTCTATGTAATATGCTGGTCCACCACGGAACCCACCTTCTTTATCCTTTACTTTATATACTTGTGCTAATGTTGCTTCAAAGAATGCACTTGCTGCACCAATAAATGCAATAACCCACATCCAAAATACTGCACCTGGGCCACCTAATACAATCGCAGTTGCAACACCTGCGATATTACCAGTACCAACACGAGAAGCAGCACTTATTGCAAATGCTTGGAAAGAAGATATACCTTTTCTTCCATCCTCTAATGTTTCAGGCTTTTCAAAAATGACTCTAAACATTTCTGGTAACCATCTAAGTTGTACTACTCTAGAACTTATTGTAAAAAATACGCCAGCTAGTAGTAATAGGAAAATTAAGTTTTGAGTCCAAATTAAATCATTACCCCATTGAACAAAGTTATGAAACCAACCTGGGATATAACTATCAAAATCCTTCAAAGAAATCCCTCAATTCTAATAATATAGTCATAATAAATCGCTATCATGATTTTACCATGTGCCATTCATTATGACTATAATTTTTTAATCTATTGCTTTTTCTTCAAAATATGCATTAATTATGTGACCGAAGTCATTCTCGTCAACAACAAATCGACCATTTGTATATCGTTCACTAAAGTTAAAGTCTTTAGTATTAACTTTGACTTGATTTTTTTCTGAAATCATCACACATGTTTCATCTTCTGCTATTGTTCTAGCAAATACGATTCTATGTGCTTTAGATTTTAGTTCTTTTAAAATCATTAAGCCACGTTGAGATCTTTTAGCAGGTACAAATTGTTCTGCTTTCATTCTTTTAACTGAACCACGATCCGTCACAATAAAAACAGATTGATTATTTGGTAATTTATCTGTCATTACAACTTTATCATTGTCTTTTAAGTTGATAGATTTAACACCTGCTGCTTTCAAACCAATGTCGGATAATTCATCTGTATCATAAGTTAAGCTCATACCTTTTTCAGTAATCACTGTTATAAGTTCATCGTTTACTATTTTCAGTACGGAAACAACTTCATCGTCACCTTTAAGTTTAATGGCAACGAGTGGTTTTGTAATTCTGCTCGCTTTAAATTTATCATTTGTAGACTTTTTGATCATGCCGTTTTTCGTCGCGATAATATAATTAGACGATGGCTTGAAATCTGTTTCTTTATTAATAGAAATGACACGTTCGTCATCATCAATTGGAATCATTTGTGAAATATGTTTACCAAGATCTTTCCACTTTAAGTCCACAATTTCATGTACGGGTATAAATAAGTAATTACCTTTATTTGTGAATACAATTAACGTATCTTGTGTATTCATTTTTTCGTGCATTAATAAGTAATCACCGTCTTTGATTCCTACCTCATCAACACCGCTTGCGATATAACTTCTATTAGAAGTACGTTTAATGTATCCATCATGCGTGACAGAAACGATTGTTTCTTCACTCGGAACTAAAATTTCTTTTTCAATTTTAATTTCTTCGATTTTTTCTTCGATTTCAGTTAACCGTTCATCAGCAAATTCTTTTCGAACAGCTCTAAGTTCGTTCTTAATGACTTTAAATAATGATTTTTCATTTTCTAAAATATCTTTTAAGCGTTCGATAGTTTGTTTGAGTTCATCAAATTCATTTTCTAAAGAAACAATATCTGTATTTGTTAATCTATAAAGTTGTAACATCACGATTGCTTCAGCTTGTTCTTCAGTAAATTCATATTTCGCAATTAAATTTTCTTTCGCATCACGTTTGTTTTTAGAAGCTCTAATTGTTTCAATAACTTCATCTAAAATAGACAATGCTTTAATTAAACCTTCGACGATATGCATGCGTTTTTGTGCTTGAGATAATTCATATTGAGAACGTCTTGTTACGACTTCTTTTTGGTGTTCAATATAGCTTTCTAGAATTTGTTTAAGTCCTAATAATTCAGGTCTTCTATTATTGATTGCAACCATATTAAAATGATATAGCACTTGTAAGTCTGTGTTCTTGTATAGATAATTTAGAACACCTTCGCTATTAATATCTTTCTTAAGTTCAATTGCAATTCGTAAACCTTCTCTATCCGTTTCATCACGAACTTCTACGATTCCTTCTATTTTCTTATCAGCTCTGAGTTCATCAATTTTCTTAACTAATGTACCTTTGTTTACTTCAAATGGTACTTCAGTTACGACGATTTGTTCTCTTCCGCCTCTAATTTTTTCTATTTCTACTTTACTTCTAACAACTATTTTACCTTTACCTGTTTTATAGGCTTTCTTAATACCATCTAACCCTTGAATAATACCGCCAGTTGGGAAATCTGGTCCTTTGATATGTTCAATTAATTCATCTACAGTTGTACTTGGTTTATCGATAAGCTTTAATGTCGCATCGATGACTTCTCCTAGATTATGCGGTGGAATATCAGTTGCATAACCTGCTGAAATACCTGTAGATCCATTGACTAATAAGTTAGGATACCTAGCTGGTAATACCATCGGCTCCATCGCTGTATCATCAAAGTTTTGTACATGTTCAACTGTTTCTTTATCTATATCTTGTAATAACACTTCGGCTAGTTTACTTAATTTAGCCTCAGTATAACGCATTGCTGCAGGAGGGTCATTATCAATACTACCGTTATTTCCGTGCATTTCTATTAGTACATGTCTCAATTTCCAATCTTGACTCATACGTACCATTGCATCGTAAACAGAAGAATCACCATGTGGATGATAATTACCGATTACGTTACCAACAGTTTTAGCACTTTTTCTAAAGTTTCTATCATACGTATTACCGTCTTTATACATCGCAAATAATATTCTACGTTGTACTGGTTTCAATCCATCTCGTACATCAGGAAGCGCACGGTCTTGAATGATATATTTACTATATCTACCAAATCTATCTCCAATTACATCTTCTAAAGGAAGGTTTTGAATTTGTTCAACCATTATTTAACTTCCTCCTCTAATGATTCTACTTCATCATCAAGTACTTGAATGTCATCACTTTCAAGTATACTTTGATCTTCTTGCATACCAAATTGAACGTGTCTTTCAATCCATTCTCTACGTGGTTCAACTTTGTCACCCATTAATGTTGTCACTCTTCGTTGTGAACGTACTTCATCATCAATACTTACTCTAATTAATGTTCTTGTTTCAGGATCCATTGTTGTTTCCCATAGTTGATCGGCATTCATTTCACCTAAACCTTTATAACGTTGAAGTGTGAAACCTTTACCAATTTTCTTCATTAATACTTTTAAATCTTCATCTGTCCATGCATATTCAACTTGTTTTGACTTACCTTTACCTTTTTCTAATTTATATAAAGGTGGTAATGCAATATATACTCTACCTGCTTCTAATAGCGGTCTCATATACTTGAAGAAGAAAGTTAATAATAATACTTGAATATGCGCACCATCAGTATCGGCATCTGTCATAATAATCACTTTGTTGTAGTTACTATCTTCAATATTAAAGTCTGCACCTACACCAGCACCTATTGTATGAATAATCGTATTGATTTCTTCATTTTTAAAGATATCTTCAAGTTTAGCTTTTTCTGTATTAATAACTTTACCTCTTAACGGTAATATTGCTTGGAATTTACGATCGCGCCCTAATTTAGCTGATCCTCCGGCAGAATCCCCTTCGACTAAATAAAGTTCGTTTTTCTCTGTATTTTTACTTTGTGCTGGCGTTAATTTACCAGATAATAAAGTTTCTTTACGTTTGTTTTTCTTACCATTTCTAGCTTCTTCACGTGCTTTTCTCGCTGCTTCACGTGCTTGTGATGCCTTAATCGCTTTTTTAAGTAATGCTTTTGATAATTGACCTTTCTCTTCTAAGTAGAAAGGAAGTTGATCTGACATTACAGAATCAACAGCTGCACGTGCTTCTGTTGTACCTAATTTAGACTTAGTTTGTCCTTCAAACTGTAATAAATCTTCTGGAATTCTTACAGAAATAATAGCTGTCAGACCTTCACGAATATCGCTTCCATCAAGGTTTTTATCTTTTTGTTTAAGTTCACCGATTTTACGAGCATATTCATTAAACACACGTGTAAATGCTGTCTTTAAAGCTGTTTCATGTGTTCCACCGTCTTTAGTACGAACATTATTAACGAAACTTAGAATTGTTTCAGAATATTGGTCATTAAATTGAAAACTAATATCTACTTCAATTCCATTTGATTCGCCACTAAACATAGCAACATCATGCAACACGTCTTTGCCTTCGTTTAAATAATTAACAAATTCTTTAATACCGTCTTCATAATGATAAAATACTTCTCTCGGTTCTTCTCCCCTTAAATCCGTTACTTTTATTTTAAGTGCTCTCAGTAAAAATGCTGATTCTTGAAGTCTTTCGCATAACGTTTCAAAGTTAAAATGTGTTGAAGCTTTAAATATTTTAGAGTCTGGTTTGAAATGGACCGTCGTACCTGTTTTACGTGTTTTCCCCTTTTTCTCTAATGTTGTTACAGGTACACCACCGTTTTTGAATTTTTGTTTATAAATATGTCCTTCTCTATAAATCGTTACTTCTAACCATTCACTCAAAGCATTAACGACCGAAGCACCTACGCCGTGTAGTCCACCAGATGTTTTATAGCCACCTTGACCGAATTTACCACCGGCATGAAGGACAGTAAATATAACTTCAGGTGTTGGTTTACCAGTCTTATGTAATCCTGTAGGCATCCCCCTACCGTTATCATAAACAGAAATACTATTATCTTTATGAATGGTCACTTCGATTTCCGTACCGAAGCCATTTAAAATTTCATCAACAGAGTTATCTACTATTTCATATACTAAATGGTGAAGTCCGCGGACATCTGTTGAACCAATGTACATACCAGGTCTTTTTCTTACTGCTTCTAAACCTTCGAGTACTTGTATTGAATCTTCACCATATTGAACTTTTGCTTGTTTATTCAATATTTCTCCTCCTACAAACGTACGTTCGTTTCTTTTACTTTACAATAGTTATTTTGTTATAAATCCCTAGAAAATGCAAGTCCTATCCCTAATTGTGGTACAATTTCCCTTTACATTGTAATGACAATATCATATTTTTAAATAGTAACCGATATACAGTTATGGTAAACTATTAGTACCTGCTATCAAAGGAGTGTTTCAATAATGACATTTGTTGTTATTATACTTAGCTACTTAGTTGGATGTTTCCCAAGTGGCCTTGTGTTAGGTAAGTTATTTTATAAAAAAGATATTCGACAATTCGGAAGTGGCAACCTGGGTGCTACAAATACATTTAGAGTATTAGGAAAAAAAGCTGGATTTATCGTGATGTTTTTAGACATCTTCAAAGGTTTTATTGTAGTTTTCTTCCCAATATGGTTTAATGTAGATATTCCTAGCATATTTGTAGGTATTTGTGCGGTAGTCGGACATGTATTTCCAATATTTTTAAAATTCAAAGGTGGAAAAGCCGTTGCAACAAGTGCAGGTGCAGTTCTAGGTGTACATCCGATACTATTAATTATACTAGCTATTATATTCTTTGTAATTCTATATTTAACTAAATATGTATCATTATCTAGTATTGTAGCGGGTATAAGTTGTTTTATAGGTGCTATTATCATTGGTGATATACCATTCTTAATCGTATCTATTGCAATATTGGTTATACTACTCGTCAGACACCAATCAAATATTATAAGAATATTCAAAGGACAAGAACCAAAAATCAAATGGATGTAAAGGAGAATGCACTATGAATTTAGAAATTACTGAAAAAGCTATCGAATGGTTTAAAGACGAATTAGAATTCAATGATGATCAAGCCTTACGATTTTTCGTTCGTTATGGCGGTGAATTTCAGTTAAAACAAGGCTTCTCACCCGCATTTACTGTAGAAGAATTAAGTTCTTCTGAAGTTGGTTTTAAAGACGTGAAAAACGATATTCCATTTTTTATTGATGAAAAAGATTTATGGTACTTCGATGATAATGACTTAGTAATTGATTTAAATGACAATGGAGAAATTAAATATGAAGTCAAAGCTTCAAGATAAACTATAAAAGCAGATGTATTTCGTGTATTTAGCGAAACACATCTGCTTATTTATTATAGTTTACGGTCTACACCTTGTTCAGTTTCTTCGTGAATTTTTAAATATGCATTATGCCATTCAGGGAAACTTTTATCTAGTCTAATTGGTCTGTTTGAACCTTTTTTCAAGCATACATGTGTTGTAGATCCTGTTGACACAACTTCTCTTTGTTCATTTAATATCTCGTAAGAATAAATTGATCTTATTGGTGAATAATGAGAAATCCACGTTTTAATGATAACTTTTTCTGGATATGTTATAGACTTTTTATAAGTAATATTCAAATCAACAACAGGAGAAATAATACCTGCATTTTCCATATCTGCGTAACTAAATCCTGCTTTATAAATGTAGTCTGTTCTTGCTACTTCAAACCAAATGGCATAATTTGCATGATAAACAACGCCCATTTTATCCGTCTCTGCATATCTAACATCTATTGGTGTTTCACTATAAATCATGATTCAATCCCTCTTTCTAAATTCCTTAACCTAATCATAACATAAATATAATTACGCCTGTGATTATATTCTTTTATATACATATATTTAATGTTTATATAAAAAGCAGTAGACATTCAATTTACAAAGAATATCTACTGCTCTTATATGAATTAGCTTTATATTATTGTGCTAATTTATTTCTTAATACCATTTGTAGTATACCACCGTGTCTGTAGTAGTCAATTTCAACTTCAGAGTCGAATCTTGCTAAAGCTTCAAATTCAGTAACTTTACCATCTTCGCTTGTAGCTGTTACTTTAAGAATATCACGTGGTTTAACACCTTCATGAATATCTACTGAAATTGCTTCTCTACCTGTTAAGCCTAAGCTATCTGCTGAGTCACCTTTTTTAAATTGTAAAGGTAATACACCCATCATAACAAGGTTAGAACGGTGAATACGTTCATAACTTTGAGCAATAACTGTTTTAACACCTAAAAGATTTGTACCTTTAGCTGCCCAGTCACGAGAAGAACCCATACCGTAGTCATTACCAGCAAGCACACATAAACCAATACCATTTTCTTGATATTTCATTGAAGCATCAAAGATAGGCATTACTTCTTCTGTTGGCCAATAAGTTGTAAATCCACCTTCAGTTCCAGGTGCTAATTGGTTCTTAATACGAATGTTAGCAAAAGTACCTCTCATCATAACTTCATGGTTACCACGACGAGAACCGTATGAGTTAAAGTCTCTAATTGCTACATCATGGTCTTGCAAGTATTTACCAGCTGGTGTATCTTTACCGATTGCACCTGCAGGAGAAATATGGTCAGTTGTAACTGAGTCACCAAATTTACCCATAACTCTTAAATCACTTAAAGGTTGAATATCTTTTGGTTCTTTAGATAAACCTTGGAAGAATGTAGGGTTTTGGATATATGTTGAACTTGGATCAAAGTCATATAATGGTTGATCTGTCGTTTCAATTTGATTCCAAACTTCATTAGATTCAAATACTGTTTTGTATTCTTCTCTAAATAATTCAGGTGTAACAACTGATAATACAGTGTCTCTAACTTCTTCAATTGATGGCCAGATGTCTTTTAAGTATACATCTTCACCATTAGATCCTTTACCGATTGGATCGTTTTGTAAATCGATATCAACAGTACCAGCTAATGCATAAGCAACAACTAATTGTGGTGATGCTAAGTAGTTAGCTTTAACTAATGGATGAATACGACCTTCGAAGTTACGGTTACCAGATAATACTGAAGTAACAAGTAAATCTTCTTCAGCAATCGCTTTTTCAATTTCAGGTAATAATGGACCTGAGTTACCGATACAAGTTGTACAACCATAACCAACTAAGTTGAATCCAAGATCATCTAAATACTCTTGTAATCCAGCATCGCGTAAATAACCTGTAACAACTTTTGAACCAGGTGCCAATGAAGTCTTAACGTAATCTGGTACTTTTAAGCCTTTTTCGATTGCTTTTTTCGCTACTAAACCTGCACCTAACATTACATATGGGTTAGAAGTGTTTGTACAAGAAGTAATGGCTGCTATTGCAATGTCACCAGTCTTCATTGAAGTCTTCGTACCATCTTGTAATTCAATATCTACAGATTTATCAAATTCTGATTTATCGAAACCATGACCTTGGTTACCTGCTGGTGCAGTCACTGAATCAACAAATGATTTTTTCATGTCGCTTAATTTGATTAAATCTTGTGGACGTTTAGGACCAGATAATGATGCTTCAACTGTTGATAAATCTAGATCTACAACATCTGTATATGTTGGTTCTACATTTTCAGCATTGAAGAACATATTGTTTTCTTTTAAGTATTTCTCTACGACATTAACTTGTTCTTCAGAACGTCCAGTTAAACGTAAGTAACTTAATGATTCATCATCTACTGGGAAGAAACCACATGTAGCACCATATTCAGGCGCCATGTTAGCAATTGTTGCTCTGTCTGCTAATGGTAATTTTTCTACACCAGGACCAAAGAATTCAACAAATTTACCTACAACACCTTTTTTACGTAACTCTTCAGTTACACGTAAAGCTAAGTCAGTAGCTGTTGTACCTTGTGGTAATTCGTTTGTTAATTTAACACCGATAACTTCAGGAACTGGGAAGTATGAAGGTTGTCCAAGCATACCTGCTTCGGCTTCAATACCACCTACACCCCAACCTAATACTCCAATACCGTTAATCATTGTTGTATGTGAGTCAGTACCTACTAAAGTATCTGGGTAAGTTACAAGTTCATTTTCTTCTTCTCTAATGTGTACAACGCTTGCTAAGTATTCCAAGTTAACTTGGTGAACAATACCAGTAGCTGGTGGTACAGCACGATAGTTATCAAACGATTTTGTTGCCCAGTTTAAGAATTGGTAACGCTCGATATTGCGTTCGAATTCTAATTTCATATTCATTTCTAATGAATTTGGTAATGCATAGCTATCTACTTGTACAGAGTGGTCAATAACTAAATCAACTGGTACTTCAGGGTTGATTTTAGATACATCTCCACCAACATCATCCATAGCTTTACGTAAAGAAGCTAAGTCTACAACTGCAGGTACACCTGTGAAGTCTTGTAGAATAACACGTGATGGTTTAAATGGTACTTCTGCATTAGCATCGTTAGATTTACCCCATTTTGCTAAATTCATAATATGTTCTTCTTTAATGACACGTCCATCAAACTGTCTTAATACTGATTCTAATAATACACGAATAGAATAAGGTAGTTTATCAACATTAGATAAACCTAATTCGTCTAATGTTTTTAAGCTATAAAACGTGTATGTTTTGCCGTTCAATTCAAAAGATTTTTTAGATTGTTCTTTTAAACTTGAGCTCATTATTAGTTCCCCCTTTAAAATTGTGCAAGTTAATGCTTCATATACAATTGTATAATCAATACTTTAGTAAAACAATACATTGCGCTTAAAAATGAATATATTTATCATTCAAGTTTATAATAGGATATTATAAGTTTTTCTTATGTATTTTTAATTATACATAATTTTTAGTTATTAATTGATAATGATTATCAACTATAATTTAAAAAAAGACTGAGACATCAATTTGTCTCAGTCTATCACTTATTAATCTTCCATTTCTCTTGCTAAACGACGTTGTTCTTTTAATTCTTGTTCATATTCTCGTTTAGATTTTTCTACATATTCTTTCATACGATGCTTATTCGGTGTAATCGATAATCCAAGATATTTTCTTTCTTGGTTTGCATCTTTGTAGAATGCAATTATCATCAAGATGATAATAAAACTAAATGGGAATGCTGAAATAATTGCTGCTGATTGTAGTGCATTTAATCCAGTATCTCCACCTGATAATAACAATACAAACGCGATTAATGATTGCGCGATACCCCAAATTACTTTTACCATACCTGATGGATTTAATGATCCATGAGTTGTTTGCATACCAAGTACGAAAGTAGCTGAGTCAGCTGAAGTTACAAAGAATATACATACTAACGCTAAAGCTAATATAGATAATGCGATACCCATTGGCATTTCATTAAACACACCAAACAATTGCGTTTCAGTAGACATTTTGAATACTTCTGGTGCTTTCTTACCTACTTCAATACCTGTTACGCCAAATACACTGAACCAAATAAAGCTAATGATTGTTGGTACAAGCATAACACCTAGAATAAATTCACGAATAGAACGACCTCTAGAAACGCGGGCAATAAATATACCTACGAATGGACTCCAACTCATCCACCAACCCCAGTAATAAAGTGTCCAAGAATTTAACCAAGTATTTTTTTGTTCGCTTAATGGCGCTACATCGAAACTGTTGAATAAAAAGCTATCGAATAATGCACCTGTTGAAGATGTAAACATGTTTAAAATTAAAATTGTAGGTCCTAGGATTAAAGTAACAATTAATAATAATGAAGCTAAAACTAAATTTGTATTACTTAAATATTGAATACCTTTACTTAAGCCACTCCATGCACTTGCAAGGAATAATATTGTTACGATAATGATGATAATACCTTGAACAACAATGTTATTTGGAACACCAAATAAATATTCTAATCCACCATTGATCTGTAAAGCACCCATACCTAATGAAACGGCAACCCCTACAACAGTTGCGAATACTGATAACACGTCAATAATTGTACCAATAGGACCATCCACTTTATCACCTAATAAAGGTCTTAAAGTTTTAGATAATAATCCTGGTTCACCTTTTCTAAATTGTGCATAAGCAAGTGCTAAAGCTACTACACCATAAATGCCCCATGCATGGAAGCCCCAATGTAAGAAAGTTGAACGCATAGATTCAGTCATTGCTGCTTTTGTTTCTGGACTTGCTGTTGGTGGTGATAAGTAGTGTGACATTGGCTCAGCAGCACCGTAGAATACTAAACCGATACCCATACCAGCACTAAATAGCATTGCAAACCATGATACAGTGTTAAACTCTGGTTTATCCTGTGGTCTACCCAATTTCAGTTTACCAATTGGACTAAATATAATGAACACACAGAAGAACACCATACCTATTGTGATAATCATGTAGTACCAACCAAAGTATGTAGAAATCCAACTACTGATATCACTTGTAACATCACCAAATTTTGTAGGGAAAATCGCACCTATTGCTACGATAATACCAATTACAATTGCTGATGCTGTAAAAACATTTGATAATTTTCTGCCGTTAGGTTGAATTGGCGAATTTGACATTTGCATACTCCTTTCAAAATAACAAACTTTTAATTATGTATTCCCGTTTTAACTAATTTTATTCGTGATATTTTCAAATAAATGCTATATGAAAACAGCAACATTCAACACTTTAACAAATATTACATCTAAAATCAAATTGACTATTTCTTTTTATGCTATATTCATGTATGATAAAATTCGATAAGGAGGTGTTTAATATGTCATTATTAAAAGAATTTAAAGACTTTGCTTTGCAAGGTAACGTTTTAGATTTAGCAATCGCCGTTGTTATTGGTGCTGCCTTTAACAAAATTGTTACATCTTTAGTTGAGAACGTCATAATGCCACTTATTGGATTAATTTTTGGAGAAGTAAACTTCGCTGAAAAATGGTCATTAATGGGTATCAAGTACGGTCTATTCATCCAATCTATCATTGACTTCTTAATCGTCGCATTCGCACTATTTGTATTCATTAAAATTGCAAATACTATTATGAAAAAAGGCGAAGAAGAAGAAGAAGTTGACGAACAAACTGTATTACTTACAGAAATCCGCGACGCTTTACGCGAAAAGTAAGTTTTACATATTTAAAAAACCATCGATTATTGATTGTTCAATAATCGATGGTTTTTTAAATGTTTATTAATCTTCTACTGGACCTTCTTCTACTAATGTTTTAACATCAGCTACAATTTCAGATTTAGGGAACTTCTTATCCCCAGCATCCTGTCCGCTATATGATTTAATAATTTTTCCATTCTGATCTATTAAATAGAAACTTGTACCATGTGTGACTTGAGTACTACCTTTAGGTGGTAGCGCAACGATTGATTTAAAGTTATCTTGTGCGTATTGTTTAATAAATTTGAAATCGTAATTCGTCAATAGCGTCCATTTATTATCTGGTACATTATATTGTTTAACGTAATCTTTAAGTTTTTTCGGTGTATCATTTGCTGGATCCACACTAAAACTTAATACCCCATAATTTTTAACACCATCTTTTTCAAGTTGATCAATGACAGTACTCATATTGTATGTCATTGGTGGGCATACTGTTTCACAATTCGTAAAAATAAAGTCAGCTATATACACTTTCCCTTTCATATCTTTTTGTGAAAATTTATGTCCATCTTGATCAGTTACATTGAATGACTGCATTTTATTGCCAAATTGACTGTCTGGTTCAATCGCATTATTACTACATGCACTCATTATCATCATACTTGCAACCAATATTAGAAATATTCCCTTTTTCATCCTAACACTCCCATAACTCTGTTAGTTAAAATATATCAAATAAAAATCTCAACTTAAATACGTAATTTAATCTATTTATGTCTTTGATGTGTCATTCAATTATTCGAAAATACCGTTGTACTTAAAAATCCATTCTTGTTTACATTTAATATGGTTGGAATTCTTGTCTTTAATTCAGATACGTGAGAAATAATACCGACTAAACGACCGGACATTTGGATATTAACGAGTGTATCGAGCGCAGTTTCTAAAGTTTCAGCATCTAATGTACCAAAGCCTTCATCAATAAACATCGATTCTAGATGGATGGCACCCGCTTCTTGCTGCACAACATTCGACAATCCTATCGCTAGCGACAACGAAGCTTGGAATGTTTCCCCACCTGATAATGATGTAATATGTCTCGTTCTATTTGAAAATCTATCAAACACTTCTATTTCCAAACCACTTAACCCTTGTGATTTTTCCTTTCTACGCACGAGTTGATAGCGATTATTCGTCATTTTAAGAAAATGTCTATTTGCATTATCTAATATATGATTTAAATAATAAATCAGCACATAATTCTCCAATGATAATTTCTGGCTATTTTTCCCATTCATAATTCTCGATAAATCAATCATTTCTTCTTGTTCTTTAAGGTCTTGATTAATCTTATCTATCACGTTAAGAATCGCTTTAGATTTTTGGTCATTTTGTTCAACCTTTAATTGCAGTTGATTCAATTGTTTCGTTAAATTGTTTAGAGAATCTTTAGCACTTACTAATTGTTCTTCCGTATTAGTAATATCAGGCATTTCTTGATCTCTTACTTTTTTGCTAAGTTCTTTAACGACCGCTTCAACTTCTATATACTTTTTGTCATATTGCTGAACACTTTCTTCTAATCGATCAATATCCTCTACTTGTAATAACAACTCATCTAACTGAGCATATAAAGAAATGTCATGTTTGTTCATTTCAGTACTTAAATAGTCTTTTGTAGATTTAATTTGTTCTTCAATCATAGATAAACGTTCTTTAACCGTAGCATGTTGCATTTGTAATGTTTGCTTATCATTTTGATATTGTTCTTGTTGTTCATTTAATTTTTTCATACTTTGATCAAACTTAGATAATGTTTGTTCTAACGTATTAACTCGTTCAACAAATGATGATACTTCAGTATACCCCGTCTCTTTATTAAAGTACGCTAAATCATTTTCATATGTAGATATTTTATGGTTTAAATCATTTAATTGTAATGTGTGTTCTGTTATCTGTTTATCTACAGCATTTATTTCTTTTTCTAGACGTTGAATATGCTGACGATTCTCTTGATAAGTTTTTAATTTACTTACAATTTGTTCAACACTTTCGTTTAATGATGCTATATCTTTTTGTACATCATATACATTACTTAACTTGTTTAATTGTTCATTCGTCAAATTAATTCTTTCTTTATAAGTCGTAATGTGTTGATTTACTTCTTGTAACTGCTGTTCAACTTCTAATTGTTTCGCTTTTTCTTGTTTTAAGCTTTCAAAATCAACATCGCCATTGATTGTTTCTATGATTGATCCACATATAGGACAATCTTCACCTTTATGAACATGCTTTTGAATTTTTAATATTTCATCTTCCACATTCAATATATCAAATGCCTTTTCAGCATCAATACGTTGTTCTAGTGATGTTTTTTCATTTTCATATTCTACTAATTGACGATTATATGCTTGTATTTTCTCTTCCAACGCTTGTTTATCTGCATACAGCTTTTGTGTTGTTTCTAGACCTTGTAATGTTAACTTCATTGTTTCTTGTTCTTTTAATTGATTTTGCTCATCTTTTTCGTCATAAGTAATGTGTCCAAGTTTACTACTTAATTGCTCTGTTTCCTTCTTGTCTTCTTCAATTGCATTATTTAGTGCTTTTTGTTTCTCCTTATTTTTTACCAGGTTTTGTTCTGCTTCTATATATTTATCTATATTTACTTTTATATGTTTAGTATTTTGAACAAATGCTCTATATTCTTCGATTTGTTTATGTTCTTTATGCAGATCATTTATTTGTTGTACAATTGATTCTAATTGTTGTGCATTATCACTTATTTGTTTTTGAAGTACTTCATCATTTTTTAATTCGTTTGTATGGTTAGTTTCTTTATCTTTAAGTTGATGATATTGATATGTTAAAGATTGTACACTTTTTAAGTATTTAACTTGTTGCTTTAAATCATTGATTTCTTTCTCTTCACTTTTCAACTGATTTAATTCTGCTTCTTTAACTTGTAACGTTTCAAAGTTTCCTTTTAATGCTTTCTCCTGTTCAAAGACATTTTCAATTTCACTAACTTGTTGCTGCTGTTTAGCTTTCAAATTTGTTAGTTCTTTTAACTTTTCTTGTCCTACCGCTTCATATGACGTTAATGCATCTTGAATCACTTCATAACGATAGCCTTCAACTTGTTTATGTTCTTGTAACGCTTCGTCATCAAAATCATGCATGTCATTTAAATATTGTGTGATTTTTTGATAGTGACTTTCGATTAATGCGATTTCTTTCTTCATTTCTAGTTCTAATTGTTCTTGTAACGACTCAAAACGATTACTATCGAATAGTGTTCTTAATATACTTCTTTTATCTGTGCTGTTCGAAACGAGAAACTGTTTGAATTCACCTTGTGGAAGAATCAATATTTGTCTAAACTGCTTAACATTCATATGTAATAACGCTTTTACATAATCATTGCTTGTATTAATACTTTTCGTTTCTAATGACCACTTATCATTTATTTTTTTATATACTTCAACAGTTGCATTCGTTGAGTTTTTATTACCTTCTTTAATGTATTTCACAGTTCTTACGACGCTATATTGCTCGTTTTTAATTTCAAATTCAAATTCTACTTTTGTAGGTAACTTAGGATCAGCAAAATGGCTTCGCAAATCAACTTCTTCACGCGATTCTGTCGATGTCTTACCAAACAAAGCATAAACCATCGCATCAAAGATCATCGTCTTTCCTGACCCCGTTTTTCCACAGATTAAAAATAATTGTGATTTAGATAAATGTGTAAAATCAACTTCCTCATTTATAAATGGTCCAAAATATTGCATCTTTAATAATAAAGGTCTCATCTTATTCTCGTGCCCCCTTATTTAAATCATTTTCTAACAATGCAATGATTTTTTCTTTTTTTATGCCTTCTAACGTTTCACCCGTTACATGATCATAAAATGATTCAATAATTTCTAAATCCGTCAAAGTATGAACATCCACGTCTATTTCATCATTTGCAACTTCATAATCTTGCCTAGATATTTGAAGTGTATTAGGATATATACTTCTTATCTTCATAAGTGGATCTGTCACATGGTCCATATCAGACAATTTAAAGTGAAAATAGTCTTCACGATGTTTAATGTCTAATTTTTCATGTATGACATCTTCATAACTTGCTTGTATCACTTGAAATGCTCTTCTAGGTTCTATTGGAATAAATGACTCTTTAAATGATTTATAACCAAAATCAAATAGTCTATATCCTTTAGATTGATTAGCCTCTGAAAATGAATATTGCATTGGTGTTCCAGAATAAAATATGTAATCCGACTTTATCGCAAACGGGTGATGTAAATGACCTAATAATACAGCATCGAATATTTCAAATGTATCGGCACTGACTGTCTCTATTGTTCCGATAGATAATGGTCTTTCAGAGTCTGTCGATTCACCACCAGCAACGAATAAATGACCTATTAAAATATTCGTTTCATCTTCTTTTATAACTTCTTTCATTTTATGAACAATAAATTCAGTCGCTTCCTGATGAGTATGAATATCTTTTACTTCAAACACATGTCTAATATCAGCAGGTGTAAAGTAAGGCATTACGTATATATTGACATCATTCACTTTAATAGGTTCAAGTAACTGATCATATCCCGTAATAATTTTTAAGCCTGTTTTTTCGAACCATCTCTCTCCATAGTTTAAACGTTCTTTACCATCATGATTTCCACTTATAGCTATTACTGGCGTGTTAAGTTCTAAGTTGATTGTTGAAAGCGCATCTTCAAGAACAACCATCGACTCTTTATTGGGATAGTGTAAGTCGTATAAATCACCGCTAATGACAACAATATCTGGTTGATGTTCTTTAATTGCATCGAATAATTTTGAAAGTATAAACTTTTGATCTTCTATTAATGATTGACCATTGATGGTTTTACCAATGTGCCAATCAGCAGTATGTAAAATTTTCATTTTAAAGCTCCTTTTATAATATTTATTAGACAGGTTGAAATGCTTCATTTATACTAAATCTAAGGAGTGATTTCATTGAGTAACGCATTTATATTTTTTATTATTTTATGGTGCATCGTATTTATTTCGTTACTTGCAATCGGTGGATTCTTTATGTTTCGTAAATTTCTAAAACGTATGCCTAAAGATAATGGTATGAGTGAACTTGATTGGCAAGACTACTACATTAATAAAGCTTTACCATTATGGAATGATGAAGCACGTAGTTTATTAAACGAACTCGTTTCACCTGTTCCAGAATTATTTAGGGATGTTGCGAAAGAAAAGATAGGTGGACGTGTCTCTAAAATTGCATTAGAAGAACATGCCACGACAATCGAACTTGACCATATCATGAGAGGATATATCGTAGCAACACCAAAAAGAGATCACAAATTCATGAAGAAAAAGCTAACCGAACTTAATATAGATTATACACCATATTTAAAATTGTTCGAATTAGCTGATGATGAGAAGAATAAATTTTCTATATTTGATCATAGAGAAGAAATTTCAAATGCAAAAACAACGCACACTCAATAATTGAGATGTGCGTTGTTTTTTTAATTTACAATTGGCATACGGTCTTTTAATTTTTTATATTTTACATACATGGCTATTCTCCAAGGTACAATCATACTAAATGCGAGTAAGAAAAACATACCTGCTAATTGACCTGGATCGATTGAATCACTTAAGAAAAATTTACCGACTGATCTAATGATTAATAGCGATATTAAAATAACCGGAAATAATTTAGAACGTTTCATATAAATTTCTGATCCTTTAACTTCAAAGTTAGAAGTAAAGATAAGAAATAGAGAAAAGAACAAACCAACTAAAATTGCTTCTATAATTTCACTGCCATTTAATCTAAAGTACGGTACAACATACATCAATGCACCTGTAGCCATAAAAAATGGCGGTAATACGATCTTTTTAGCATTCGTTGGATAATTTTGTGCTTTCATTCTAACAACAATAACTGCCAATCCCATTAAAGCTGCTATTACAAATGAAAAAAGGAAATACATATCTAAAACCCCTTATAAGTACGAAATATCAATAATATTTAATTTAAACCTAATGATTGGAAGAATATCGTGATCTCCGTTAATAAATCAAAGAACAGTAATATTCCCATAATTATCATAATTATACCACCAAACTTCATGATAGCAACATTGTACTTTTTAATAATTTGTAATTTAGTTATAAAGAATGTCAGTACGAAAAATGGAATGCTGAATCCTAATACATATAACAACATATAAAGTAATGCTTGTGATGAATTAGTAGCAGCTAACGTACCAATCGCTGCAATAATTGGACCATTACAAGGTGTCCATCCCGCAGCAAATGCCATACCTATAAGAAAAGTACCTATATAACCTGTGGGTTTCGTCTTGAAATTTATTTTACGGTCTTTCATTAGAAATTGTGGTTGAAATACACCTAATATAATGAGACCAAATACAATAATAATAATGGCACCTAATTGCCTGATTAACGTTTGGTAATTAATCAGCATACCAGAAATATATCCTATCCCCATTCCTAGTATCATATATATAACACTAAACCCAAGCAAAAAGATAATCGTATGTAGGATTGCATTACGACTAAGTCCTTTAGTTTTGATGTCGTCATAACTCATGCCTGTTATATAAGAAATAAACGCTGGATAAATAGGTAATACGCAAGGAGATACGAAACTTAATATGCCTGCACCAAAAGCTACAAATACTGTGATTTCCACAATGATCCCCCTCTCACTCATATTCTATTTTATCAAATAACAATTAAGTTAAAACACCTTTATTTGAACAATAAGTGAAAACTTAAACAAAATAAGAAACGAGCCTTAGACTGTTGTGTACGTCTGAGACTCGTTTAAAAATATCACGGATATACGTTTTATTTTTACTTATGATTAATATAAGATTATTTAATTTTTTGATCCATATTCTTATTCATCATTGTCATCATTTGATTAATTTTCTTTTGAGATGGTTTTTGACCCATTTGCATCATCATCATACGTAACATTTCTTCGTTAATTGGTGGATTCTTTTTCAAGTAATCCATCATATATTTACGTGCAAGGAAGAATCCAAGTGCAAGCCCACCGATTAATGCCACGACGATTAATAATATTGCTAACCACGTTGCCATTATTTCACCCACTTTCTGTATCCTATAAAAGTTTACTAAATTCATTACATTTTATCAAGATGAAACTTAATGTTTAAAATGAAAAAGCCTCAACCAAGTTTCTTGGATGAGGCTTTTTAAGATTCTTTAGAAGCTTAATACTTGGTTTAATACATTTTCTTTTGTAAATCCGTATTTTTCAACTACTAAGTCGCCAGGCGCACTTGCACCGAATGTATCAATTGTAATGACTTTTCCTTCAATGCCAATATATTTATGCCAACCTAGAGAAGATGCCATTTCGATTGCTACACGTTTAGTTATTGATGCTGGTAATACTGATGCTTTATATTCAGCATCTTGTTGATCAAATGCATGCCAGTTAGGTAATGATACAACTTGCACACCTTTACCTTGTGCTTCGATATCTTTAGCTGCATCAACAGCTAATGAAACTTCTGAACCAGATGCTAGTAGTAAGTATTCAGGTTCGATTTCTGAACGATATACAACATATCCGCCTTTACGAACACCTTCTTCTAACACTGATTCTTCAACATCTAAAGCTGTTAAGTTTTGTCTTGTTAACACTAAAGCTGTTGGTGTCGTTTCAGATTCTAAAGCTACTTTCCATGCTACTCTTGTTTCGTTACCGTCTGCAGGGCGAATAACGTTTAAGTTAGGAATCGCTCTTAATCCAGCTAATTGTTCAACTGGTTCATGTGTTGGGCCATCTTCACCAACAGCAATTGAATCATGTGTGAATACAAATGTTGAAGGTACGCCCATAATTGCTGAAAGTCTTACAGCTGGTTTCAAGTAGTCACTGAATACGAAGAATGTTGCACCATATGGTTTAACACCACCGTGTACTGCCATACCATTAACTGCAGCAGCCATACCAAATTCACGAACACCAAACCAAACATTGCGTCCTTCTGGAGTTTCGCTACTAAAGTCAGCTTCATCTTTAACATTTGATTTGTTTGAAGATGCTAAGTCAGCTGAACCACCAAAGAATGCAGGTACTGATTTACTTAATGCTTGAATCACTTCACCTGAATCCGCACGAGTGGCACTGCTATTTCCAGCTTCATAAACTGGTAATTCTTTATCATAATCAACAGGTAATTCATTAGAAATGGCTTGTTTAAATGCTTGTCCTAATTCTGGATAATCATTTGTATAAGCTTCGACTAATTTTTCCCATGCTACTTCGTCTTCGTTTGCACGTTTAAGCATTGTTTCACTGAAGATATCATATACTTCTTGAGGTACATTAAAGCGTTTAGAAGGATCTAAACCGTATGCTTTTAATGCTAATTCACGTTCTTCTTCTCCTAATGGAGCACCATGCACGCTATTAGTACCTGCTTTATTAGGCGCACCATAACCGATAACTGTTTTAACTTCGATTAATGTTGGGCCTTCTAATGTTTTTGCTTCAGTAATCGCTTTATCAATAGCTTCTAAGTCATTACCATCTTCAACTAAGATATAGCTCCAACCATATGAAGTGAATCTTTCTTTAACATTTTCAGAGAATGCTTTATTTAACTCACCATCTAATGAAATATCATTAGAATCATATAATGTGATTAATTTATCAAGGTTTAAGTGACCTGCTAATGAAGCTGCTTCATGAGAAATACCTTCCATTAAGTCACCATCACTTGCTAAAACATATGTGTAATGATCTACTACATCGTATTTATCTTTATTAAATTTACCTGCTAAGTGTTTTTCAGCCATTGCCATACCAACACTCATTGCAAAACCTTGTCCTAAAGGTCCTGTTGTAACTTCTACACCATCAGTATGTCTAAATTCTGGGTGTCCAGGTGTTTTAGAATCCCATTGTCTGAAGTTCTTCACTTCTTCAAGTTCTAAACTACCTGAAACGTGTAATAAACTATATAGTAATGCAGAACCATGTCCAGCAGATAAAACAAAACGGTCTCTATTAAAATAGTTCTTAGATTGTGGATTGAAATTTAAATGCTTAGTCCATAATGCATATGCCATAGGTGCAGCACCCATTGGTAAACCAGGATGTCCTGAGTTAGCTGCTTCAATAGCATCTATACTTAAAGCACGGATTGAATCTACTGCAAGTTGATCTTTTTCATTAAACATAAATGTAGTCTCCTTTATTCTTGTAATCCCTTTTCATTATACATGAAATTTTTTCAAAAATTAATTATTATTACTTAATTTATACTTACTTTCTTATATTATTATTTTTTTGAATTTCTTTTACCTTATCAGGAGTTACATCATTACCTTCTGGATCAATGATTTTAGTATTCTCGATTGTATTTTTAAAATTTCCGCGGAAAGCTTGTAAATACTCAGCGCGTAATTTTGTTTGTTCTTTAGCTTCACTATCTGTTAAACCTTCAGATTTCTTTTTGTTCGCTAATTCATTAATTCTTTCTATTTTTGCTTTATCTAGCATAATATCCCCACTTTCTTTATACATAAAAGATACCAAAAAACACGAGTAAATCCAAATGGATTTACTCGTGTTTAAATTCAATCTATTGACCCTACTAATGTATTGGAATCAGATATATGGTTATGTTGTTTATCGCTTTGTTGTTTAATTTGATGATCGGTCATTTCGTACGTTTGTTCTGTATTATAAAGATCATTAGACTGAGCTAAATATAAATATCCAATTAATAAAGTCATTAAGAATACTGCTATATACACTAATATTGTCTTCTTAATTGTAATTGTCATACTCAATTCCTCCTAGAACGTTTGTTTGTATTATTATAATAACAGAACAACTGTTCGTAGTCAATAAAAATACGAACAAATGTTTGTTCAAAGGAAACGTATGTGCTATAATAAATTTAAATAATTAATTGGGAGCGTGCGACTATGAAAGAATTAACTAAACGTCAATCTGAAATATATCAATTCATCAAACATATAGTACAAACGAAAGGCTATCCGCCTAGCGTACGTGAAATTGGTTTAGCAGTCGGCTTAGCGTCAAGCTCTACAGTACATGGTCATTTATCAAGACTAGAAGAAAAGGGCTACATTAAACGTGATCCAACTAAACCACGAGCAATAGAAATCACAGAAACAGTTGGAGAGAACATTAACCAAGAGAACACCATTCACGTTCCAGTTATCGGTAAAGTTACAGCAGGTATACCTATTACGGCTGTAGAGAATGTAGAAGAATACTTCCCATTACCAGCACATTTCACATCAACACATAATAGCAATATCTTTATATTAGATGTTGTCGGTGATAGCATGATTGAAGCTGGTATACTAGACGGCGATAAAGTAATCGTACGTAGTCAATCAATCGCTGAGAATGGTGATATCATAGTTGCAATGACAGAAGATGATGAAGCTACAGTTAAACGTTTTTACAAAGAGGAAACGCGATATAGACTTCAACCAGAGAACAGTACAATGGAACCTATTTATTTAGATAACGTTACAGTATTAGGTAAAGTTGTTGGATTGTTTAGAGAAATGTAACATAACAAAAAGGAGATGCGATTGCATCTCCTTTTTTCATATTCCCTTTATCGAGTTCTTTCTTTACTTGTCATATATTTATGATACATCTTTTTTATTTAATAATTCTTTAATACGTTCTAAGACATCTAAATCTTTTCGTTTTATTTCTTTATTTTCCATGTAAAACTACCCCTTTATATGTTATTTCACCAATCAAAATTACTAGAAACAACATGTGTTAAACATTTAAGGAAATATGAAATATTGACTTTTCTCGATTTAATTATATCAACGTTGATAAGATAATATCATTTATCTCTTTTCTATTGTTGCGTGATGTAGTTCTCCGTCCAATATGGCTGTAATTCTTCACCAATATCAACACCTACACCTAATTCTTTATAATCTTTATTTAAAATGTTTTTTCTATGTCCAAGTGAATTCATGAGACCATGATGTGCATATATACTACTGATTTGACCATAAGCCAAGTTTTCCCCAGCTGTTACATATTTAAAACCATCTCGATCTAATCTATCAAATGGAGACATACCTTGTTTGTTATTATGATCAAAATAATCATTATTCACCATGTCTTGACTATGCTTTCTTGCAGTTTCGCTAATACGTTCATTATAAGTTAATGTTGGTAATCCAAACTGTACTCTTTCGGCATTTACAAGATCAAAGTTTTGTAATTCTAAAGCTTTTTTATATTCATCAGATGCTGCATGATACTGATTCGTTCGCTTATCTTCAGTTGATGATGCAATCTGCATGAGACCTTTAATTTGATTATTTTCATGTTTATCATAAAACACGGTTGTATAGATGTTATCAAATTTGAAAACATCATAATCTTCATCATTTTGTATGAGTTTCACTTTTTCTTTTTCTATTGCTTTCTCAGGCTCACCAAGTATAGAACGAACTTTATCTTTGTTCATTTTACTTGTGATACCTTTTTTAGAAGTTATAAGGTCTTGGTTTGTATATAAACCAGTTACTTTGTCATGATCATAACTTACCATCACAAATTCATGATAGTCGTTATGATACACATGCCATTTCTCGTTATATTCATTAACCGTTATACGCTTAGGTTTACCAAGTTTCTTTTCTACTTCGCTTTTTGTTTGATTGATTTGAATATTATTAATCGCAAATTCTTGGTCATCTGGTGTCTTCAGTTCAACCTTTTTAGCTGATTCTTCGTGTTGTAATCCTTGTTGAACATTCAATACTTTTTGCCCAATTTGTCTAGACAAATCTGATTCTGGGACTGGCTTGATAAGTGTTAAGCATAATAGCAACATAAATAAAAAGAATACTTTTCTCAAGTCGTCACCTCTCTTGTTTTAGCCGCGATCACTGTCACCATTAAATATTGAATTACGAACAATTACATAGTCTACTTTTGTAATAGAATGTAGATCTTTTCCACCTGCATATGAAATAGAACTTTGTAAATCTTGTTCGATTTCAATTAACGTATCTTTTAGAGAGCCTTTATGTTCTACAAACATCTTTTTACCCTCTACATTTTTACGCTCACCTTTTTGAAATTCAGATGCACTACCGAAATACTCTTTATATAGTTTACCTTCTAATTCAACTGTTTCACCTGGAGATTCTTCATGTGCAGCAAATAATGAACCAACCATTACCATACTTGCACCAAACCTAATAGATTTAGCAATGTCACCGTTAGTTCTAATACCACCATCAGCAATCATTGGTTTTCTAGCAGCTTTACTACAAGCGTTAATTGCAGCTAATTGCCATCCACCAGTACCAAATCCAGTTTTAATTTTTGTAATACATACTCTACCTGGTCCGATACCAACTTTTGTTGCGTCAGCACCCGCATTTTCAAGTTCACGAACACCCTCAGGTGTACCAACATTACCTGCAATTACAAATGATTCAGGAATATGTTGTTTAATATGTTTAATCATTCTAATAACTTGCTCAGAATGACCGTGTGCAATATCTATTGTTATATATTCAGGAACAAGCCCTTCATTAGAAAGTTGTTCTATAAAAGTATATTCATTGTCTTTAACACCTACAGAAATTGAAGCGAATAAGTTTTGGCTTTGCATTTTTTTGATAAATGGAATACGTCCTTCTTCATCAAAGCGATGCATGATATAAAAATAATCATTACTAGCAAACCATTCAGCTAGTTCTTCATTCATGACTGTTTGCATATTGGCAGGTACTACTGGTAATTTAAATGTCTTTGGACCAAATTTTACAGTAGTATCACATTCAGAACGGCTTTCTACTATACATTTATTTGGTATTAATTGTACATCTTCATAATCAAAAATTTTCATATCAATAACCTCTTTCACAACTATTAATAATAATCCATTAGTTACTATACATGGTTAAGTAGTAAAAGTAAACGAAATAATACTATAAATATTATTTATTTAGAGCTTTATCAAGAGTTTTGATATTTTCTTCCATTAAAGACTGATATGAAATATTTTTTTGTTTTGCTTCATCTTTAGTTAATACTTCTAAATTATGAAATTTTAACGGTTTACTTTTTGTATCTTTCTTTATAATATCTGTCATTTTTGAACTAACATTTTGTTCATATAAAATATATGGAGATTTCGAATTGTTAATATCTTTAATAATTTCTAATATTTCTTTTTGAGTTGGTTCTTCATTATTCATGCCTGTGACACCTTTTTGTTTAAAATGATATCTGTTAGCTAAATAACCTAGAGAATCATGAGAAATAAATACTGTATCTCTTTTTGTATCTTTCGTTATGTTTTGTAAACTTTCATCAATTTCGTTTATATCTTTAATGAGGTCTTGATAATTTTTTTGATAATAATCTTTATGCTCTGGATCCTTTTGAATGAGTTTTTCTTTAATAGATTTAGCCGCTTCTTTATTGACAATTGGGTCTAACCAAATATGTGGATCATTAGCACTTTCTTCGTGTTCATGCTCTTCTTCATCATGCTCATGATGATGTTCTAAAATATGACTTTCTTTCAAATTAGCTACCGCTTCTAATTTATGATCATCACTTTTAATAGTAGAACTAATTTTTTTAGCTACTGGATCTAATTCATTTGAAGAATAAATAAATAGATTACTTTTAGCGATATTGAGTATTTCTTTTTGAGTTGGCTCATAGTTATGTAAATCTGTACCGCTTCGGTAAATAGAATTGGCATCTACATATTTGCCACCAATTTGTTTAGCAAAGCTTTCATATGGAAAGTTTGTAGCATAGATTTTAATTTTGTCATCCTTTGATGTTTGGTTATTACAACCTGCAAGGATGAACGCCATCATTAATAGTGCACCAACTATAATATATATTTTTTTCATATTTTAACTCCTACATGATTATTTGTTTTAATTATAACAATATACGCTTTTACACATCATATCGCAATTATATAATACACATATTTTTGCATTGAAAACTCATTTGTATTATGCTAAAATTATAAAACGTAACGATTACTGAATAGAAAGGCTGATGAACATGCGTGTCAATATCACGTTAGCATGTACTGAATGTGGCGACAGAAATTATATTACAACTAAAAACAAACGTACAAATCCTGAACGTATTGAAATGAAAAAATACTGTCCAAGATTAGGTCGTCACACTTTACACCGCGAAACTAAATAATTTCTTATTTTATAAGAAAATATACGACAAAGAAGTCAATTCATACATTTGAAATGACTTCTATTTTTATACATTGAAACTTTATGACTTTAAAGCATTTATGCGTTAAAAGTTTTTGTTGCTTATTTACTGAAATACTAATAAAATAATATGTATATTTTATTTACAGATAAATTGTACTATTAGAAAGCAAGGTGAATTATATGGAAGAAATGAAACGAGGATTAAAGACTAGACACATATCAATGATTGCCATTGGTGGTTCAATTGGTACTGGTTTGTTTATGGCGAGTGGTGCAGTCATCACTCAAGCAGGACCTGGTGGTGCACTTATAGCTTATTCTATTATTGGTGTTATGCTCTACTTTTTAATGACAGCTATAGGAGAACTTGCAACTTTTTATCCAGTTTCTGGTTCATTTAGTGCATACTCAAGTAGATTTATAGATCCGTCAGCAGGATTTACTGTTGGTTGGCTTTATTGGGTAATTTGGGCACTGGTAACAAGCGTCGATATATTAACTGCAGCAAAAATCATTACATACTGGGATATATTCCAAAATATTAACCCGTTTGTATGGAGCATTATTTTCTTAATCATTCTATTTTTATTAAATGCTTTTACAGTTAAAGCATTTGGTGAAGCTGAATATTGGTTAAGTTTTATAAAAGTTGCGACTATTATCATCTTCTTAATAGTTGGTGTTCTTGTGATATTTGGAATATTAGGTGGTAATGAACCACTAGGATTATCAAACTTCACTTATAAAGAAGCACCATTCGTAAATGGTATTTCTGGTTTCTTAGGCGTACTACTTGTTGCTGGATTTAGCTTCGGTGGTACAGAAGTAGTAGCCGTAACAGCTGGTGAATCTGAAAACCCTAAAGAATCCATGCCAAAAGCAATTAGACAAGTATTCTGGAGAATTTTATTATTTTATATTTTAGCAATCGCTGTGATTGCAGCAATTATTCCATATACTGATCCATTGTTATTAAATAAATCAAACACTGTAACACAAAGTCCGTTTACAATCGTATTTGATAGAGTTGGTATAGCATTTGCTGCTTCCATTATTAATGCAGTTATTTTAACAGCACTTATTTCAGCTGGTAACTCAGGCTTATATGCTACAAGTAGATTACTTTACTCACTTGCTCAACATAAGCAAGCACCTAAGTTTATCAATAACTTAAATAGAAACAATATGCCGTTCGTTTCATTATGCGTCACAATCGTATTAATTTTCGCGTCTATCGTATATGCAACGATTAACGCTGATGGTTATTATAGATTGTTGAATATGTTAGGCGCACTTGTTACTTTAGTTTGGCTAATGAGTATTATCAGTCATATTCGATTAAGGATGGCCATTAAGAAACAAGGCAAATCAGCGACAGATACACTTGAATATAAAGCACCTTTATATCCATTAGGACCAATCATCGTAATCGCTGTTATAGCATTCTTATTAATCGGTCAATCATTTGATAGCATTATGACATTGAACTTCCCAGTATTAATCGAATCATTCTTACCGATTATATTAGGTTTCGTAGTATACTTTATTCATAAATTAACAACGAAATCAAAAATTATCAAACTTGAAGATATTGATTTAAGAAAACACCAATATAAGAAATAATTTTTAAAAGCGCCACTCAATCAACTTGAGTGGCGTTATTTATATCTAAAATTTTGTTCGTGCATGCTTTCCTTAGATACACTTCTGCCTACTTTTGTTACTATGGCGCCTCTTAGTTACACTTCTGCCTACTTTTGTAACAATAAATCCTACACAAAATATCATTCCCCTAATCCCGAACTCTCTTGTTCAAAACGTTTATAAAAATTTGCTAACTATAATCTACTTTTTCATATCGCGATATATATAGTATAATAAATATTAATGATAATTTTAGAATAAAGAAGGTGTAAATATGACAGGTCAAACTAATTTATTTGATGATGTTATGGAACAAGATGAACGCTTTGTCATTGTTGTTCAAAGCATTTATGACACACATGCTCAACTCGTTAAGAAGACACTTAGAGAATATACAAGTTTAACTCGGGAACAGATGCAATCATTATTTGATCATCTTAAAGATTTATATTTAAATGAACCATTTGAAGAGAATCAAGCATTTTTTGATATTACTGTTTATACGAACCAAGACTATGCAGCGGACCAAATTTATGCGCATATTAAGAGAAAGAAATTCAGCCATGAATGGACGCATACAAGTAAATAAAGGAGTAATCACATGTCCCAAGTAAGTAAAGTTTTTCCTTTAGATAACGAACAGCAAGTTGAAGTGAAAGTTAAAGAAAATAGATTTGATTTTGAAATAGATGAAATGCTCGCAATTACACAAGAAGAACATTCAGAATTTCCATTTATACCAGTATCTCCTTGTTTAGGATATTCTAGAGGATTATATCCAGAGCATCCTTTACTTGTTGGTTTATTATTAGGATTCTTATATCATGAGTCGTTAACAGGCGAAACGGATGAACGTATTCAAACGATCGCTAAAGCTATTAACAGTAAAAATCGCAGTAAAATGATTCAAGCCTTAAATATGGTTGAATCTAATAAACTTGGTCACTATCCACCAACAAGATTTTTAGGCTTAAGTGAACGTGCTGTCAATTTAGGACAATCGATTTTTAGTTTATTTGATGATGATGTGATGTTCTTAGCTTCTACACGAGATAAGATTATTTCTCATCCACCATTATTAGATCATAGCGATATTGTTGATCCTCAAGAACGTTTATATTTCTATACGAAAGATAAAGACTTCTTTGATAATGATGAACGTGTCGCAATCATTGATAATCATTTATTAAATGGTAATTCTGTACTAAATCTCATTAAAAAGATTTATGATAAATGTCCTGAAAGAGAAACATTCACTGTATTAACACCTATTGATTTAAGATCTCAAAGTGTTAAAGAAGCATTCTCAAGTTTGGAAAAATCTTTAAATATTAAAATCAACATCATTTCACTTATGTCGTTTGATGTAGAAATTACAGCTATTGACCATGAGACGAAAGATTTAATTCAAAATGAACTACTAGATAATCAAAAACACGATACGAAAGTTCAATATTACTCATTAAGAAATGTCATAAATGATCATTTTATTGTAAAAGCACAAAACATGCTGCGTGATGGTACGATTCACGATAATCCATATTTTATTTCAACAGGTAGATTCACTTTAAATGGTAAAGAACAACAAGTATCTGAAGATCTATTTCAACGTATGGGAGAATTATTGAATGACTTTTTAGATGATTCACCTAAATTTGTCATTGGTATAGGAGAATTCTTATACGTTCCACTTCAAATTGCTCGTTATTTACCTGGTAAAGAAATACGTGTACAAGGTACTACTCGCTTTAATTTTGATTCGAGTACATTAAGACACTCTAATAAAAAAATTAGCTTTATGTCTCCATTGGAAAGAACAATCACACATTATTTATACAATTTAGAGATTGATCAGTACGAACAAATCATCGTATTTGTTGAAAGACTGAGACATAAAACTGAAATTGATGATATTGTACAACAATTAAAAATTCTTGGGGCAAAATCAATTCTAGTAATTGAAATGACTTCAATCGCATTTAATGAAGATCGTCACGAATAATAAAAAGCAGTTCAAATCTTAAAAATTTAAGGTTTGAACTGCTTTATTTTTATGCATTTAATATTTTTTCTAACGCTGTTACAATACCATCATGGTCATGGTCGTCTGTAACAACATCTGCAATACCTTTAATCGTATCGTTCGCATTTCCCATAGCAACACCAACTGCTGCTCTTTCTAACATGTCAGAATCATTTAAACTATCACCAAAAGCTATCACTTCTGAGAAATCCGCATCAATTTGATCAAACAATCTTTGCAACGATTTCCCTTTAGAAACTTCACTATTCATGAATTCTAAAAAGTACGGTTTACTTATTGTTGATGACACTTGGTCATTAAATTTACCATTCAACGCTTCATTTGCACTTGCAATATTTTCCTCGAAATCAACACCCATTATTTTTGGAACATCACCTATAATAGCTTCTTTAATATTATTAACTTTACTCATTGGAAGACCTGTTAATTCACTTTCAATGTTCATATAATCATGTGTCGTATCATGAATAATTTGGTCATTTAAATATGTTAAATAAAAGAAATTATGACTTCTACAATAATCAATAATATCGTGTGCATCTTTTTGACTAATTGTTTGATTAAATAGGATACTTTGGTCTTCAGCATTTATAACAAAAGCACCATTGTAACTTACAATATAACCACCATAGCTTTTTAAATCTAGCACTTCTGCATGCTTAATCATACCTGCAGTTGGTCGCCCCGATGCAAGTATTAACTTCATGCCTTCTTTTTGTTTCTCCATTAAGTATTGATATGTTACTTCACTTATTTCATTCTTAGAAGTCAAAAGTGTATCATCCATATCCATTACGATGTATTTATATGTCATGTTGTTCTCCTTAAATATAATAATGCTTATATTCTATCATACATAGAATATAAGCATCTCACTTTTGTTTATAAGTTTATGATTTTTTGACTAATACCATAACGATTAATGGTTACCAATTCTGATTCGTAATCTTCAAATTCATCTTGTAACGCCCTTACAAGTTTACCACTCAATTCTTTTTTGACGAGCGTTAATACAGTTGGACCAGCACCACTAATAACAGTCGCATACGCGCCATGTTCTATAGCTAATGCTTTAATACGTTCAAAATCAGGGATCAAATGTTGACGATAAGGTTCATGAAAACCATCTTTCATCATCATCTTTCCAGCTAATTCATAATTATGTTGAATTAATGCACTAATCATCGTGTTGCTTATTGCACTATATTTAACAGCATCTTTTAAAGATAGTGTTTCTGGTAATACTTTACGCGCTTTCTCTGTTGATAGCTCATACTCCGGTATTGTAGCAATAACATCAACTTTTGGTATATCTATATATGATACATCCGTATGTTTAGCTTCTGGATCATATACGCCTAAGACTAATCCACCATAAATTGTTGGGGCAACATTATCTGGATGTCCTTCAATTTCAGTTGCAAGTTGTAGTAACTCATATTTAGATAACTTTAAATTCGCAAAATAATTTGCAAGAAATAACCCCGTTACGAGCGCAGATGCTGAACTACCTAATCCTCTCGCAAGTGGAATATCGCTATACATTTTTAAATTTAATGCTGGCATTTCTTTCGAAAATTTCTCTGTAGCAGTTTGTGCAATTTTAGTAATATAATGTTCCTCATTAACAGGTAAACCTTTCAGATGAGGTCCAACATGCTCAAAATGCCATTTTCCATCTTCGGACAGATACGCTTCTACTTCTAAATATTTATCTAGAGCCATTCCGATTGAGTCGAAACCAACCCCAAGGTTAGCAGTTGAGGCTGGTACTTTAAGCTTTAATTTCTTCATTTTAATGCACGCTCAATATAATCAATAATTGCTTGTTCGTCATTTTCTAATGGTGTAATTGGCGAATCAAGTAAATCAATAGCAGTATCAGGATCTTTCAATCCATTTCCTGTTAAAATTGCTACAACAGTTTGATTCGGCTCTAATTTACCTTGTTCATGCAATTTCAACAAACCTGCAATTGAAGCATTACTTGCTGGCTCACTGAAGACGCCCTCTTTACTTGTCATAAGTTTGTATGCTTTAAGAATTTCTTCATCTGTCACACTATCTATTAATCCATTTGATTCATCACGTGCTGCCTCGGCCAATTTCCAACTAGCTGGATTCCCAATTCTAATCGCAGTCGCTACTGTCTCTGGATTTGTTACAACTTTACCTTGTACGATTGGAGATGCACCTTCAGCTTGGAAACCGCACATAACAGGTAGACCTGATTGATTTAATTGATGATATTCTTTGAAACCTTTCCAATATGCTGTTATATTTCCAGCATTTCCAACTGGTATCGCAAATAAGTCTGGTGCTTTACCATCTAATTGCTCTACAATTTCAAATGCACCAGTCTTCTGCCCCTCAATTCTATATGGGTTTACAGAGTTTACAAGTGCTATTTCACCTTTTTCTGCAACTTTTTTAACGATATTTAATGCTTCATCAAAATTCCCTTTAATTGATACAATTTCAGCACCGTACATAACTGCTTGTGCTAATTTACCAAGTGCTATTTTACCTTCAGGAATAACAACAATTGCTTTTAAACCTGCTCTAGCAGCATAAGCGGCAGCTGAAGCTGATGTATTACCAGTAGAGGCACATATCACGATTTTTTTACCTTCTTCTTTCGCTTTTGCAACTGCCATTACCATACCTCTATCTTTAAAAGAACCTGTAGGGTTAAGACCTTCAAACTTAGCGAATAAATTAATGTTCAATTTATCAGATAAATAAGGTAAATGAATTAATGGTGTATTACCTTCATTTAAAGTCAATTCTGGTGTTCCTTCGTTCACTGGTAAATATTCTTTATAATTATGAATTAATCCTTGCCATCTGCCCATATTACTTATCTCCTTCAATTGGATAATATTTCAAAATATTAATGCCATTTTCTTTTAATTGATCAAATGGTAATTCATCAATACCTCTGATGACAATACCATACGTATTTTCAGTACGTTGTTCTACTTTAACACTTCTATGAAATTCAATTGTCGCTTTAATATCATCTCTTAAGACATCTTCATCTTTGTCACTTTCAACGATAATAAAATGACTATTTTTCAGTGGGAATTTAACTACTTCATCTTCAACGATTTCTTTCGTACGTTCTGTTTTAAGTTCAAAGTGTGGAGGTAATGTATGTAAATCTGATTCAAATTGTAATGAAACATTTAATAAATCAGAAACAACAGCACTACCAGTAGCTAAACTACCAGCACCTTTACCATAAAACATTGTGTCTCCAACAGCATCACCAATTACATATATTGCATTATATTCATCTTCAACATGCGCCATTTGATGGCTATTTGGTAACAATGTCGGTTTAACACTTGAAATAACACGACCATTCTCGTATTTACCTTGACCAATTAATTTAATTTTATAGCCTAATTTTTCTGCAACTTTAATATCTTCGATTTCAACATCTGAAATACCAACTCTTTCAACATCATTTAACGAAATCACTCTATTAAATGATAAATAGCTCGTAATTACAACTTTACGAGCTGCGTCAATTCCTTCGACATCGTCAGTTGGATCCGCTTCTGCATACCCTAAATCTGTTGCAAGCTGCAATGCTTCATCATAAGATTTTCCTTCACGAGTCATTTGACTAAGAATAAAGTTAGATGTGCCATTAAAGATACCCATAAATTGATTAATATTATTGGCATTTAAACCATTATTAATCGCATTCACAATCGGAATACCACCTGCTACACTCGCTTCATATTTGAGTGCAACTTTATTTTTCTCAGCTAAATCTTCTAAATCTCTTAAATGTACGGCTAATAAATCTTTATTTGCAGTAATGACGTGTATACCTTTAGAAAGAAATGCTTTCAACCATTCTACTGTTGGTTCGATACCACCCATTACTTCAACAACGATATCTAATTCTTCATCTTCTAAAATTTCGTTAATATTTTCAGTTAAATGATAGCTAGAAGTATTAATTGCACGTTTCTTGTTCACAGAACTCACAAGAATATGTTTAATATGTATAGATTTCCCAATCGTGTCTTCTATTTGCTTTTTATTTTCTTCAACAATCTTCACGACACCTGTTCCAACAGTGCCGAGACCTAATACTGCTACATTTAATACTTTCATTTCCTCACTCACCTTAAATATATTGTTCTTGTTAAAAAAACAAATGTCTACTTGAAATAGACTCAAGTTTATTATAGTATAAATTCATTAAAGTTTTTTGTAAAGTTTGAATAATTAGAATTAATAGTAATATTATCATTATTTCTCGCTTTGTAAAGAGCTACAATTACATTACCCCCCAGTAAAAGGACTGATAAAATGAAAGTTTCAAAATTTGGCGGAAGTTCCGTCGCTAACAGTGAGCAAATTAAAAAAGTCGTTAACATCATTAACTCTGATGATGAAAGAAAAATTGTAGTCGTATCTGCACCTGGAAAAAGATTTAAAGAAGACATTAAAACAACGGATTTGCTCATACGCTTATATGAAAAAGTCATTAATCAATTAGATTATTCAAACAAACTCAATCAAATCGTTGATCGTTATGAAGAAATTGTGACTGAACTCAACATGGATCGTTCTATTTTAGATGAAATTAAACGTCATTTACTAAATTTGATAGACGTGTACCATGATAAACCTGAACGCTTATTAGACGGTTTAAAGAGTTGTGGAGAAGATTTTAATGCACAACTTATTGCACAATATAATAATCAATTAGGCCACCCTACACGTTATCTATCACCTAAAGAAGCTGGCATAATCGTCACAGATGAACCAGGCAATGCTATGATATTAGAATCGTCGTATGAGAATATTTATAAATTACGTGATTATGATGAAAAATTAATTATTCCTGGATTCTTTGGTTATTCTGAAAATGATGATATCGTGACCTTCCCTAGAGGTGGATCAGACATAACAGGTGCTATCTTAGCCAGAGGTATTAAAGCAAGTTTGTATGAGAACTTTACGGATGTATCTGGTATCTTTAGAGCAAATCCAACAGTTGTATCTCAACCTGAAGTGATTCCAGAAATCACATATAGAGAAATGCGTGAATTATCATATGCTGGTTTTGGTGTATTTCATGATGAGGCACTAGAACCACTTTATAAAGATCGTATTCCAGTTGTCATCAAGAATACAAATAGACCAACTGATAAAGGTACTTACATTGTGAGTGAACGTAACATCTCTCATTTATCTCATATCGTTTCAGGCGTTAGCTGTGATAAAGGATTTACAATTATAAACGTCAAAAAATACTTAATGAATAGAGAAGTTGGATTTACACGTAAAGTACTTAGTATCTTAGAAGAAGAAAATATTTCAATAGAACATATCCCATCTGGTATCGATAGTATTAGTATTATTATGAGATCGACTCAAATTAAAGGAAAAGAAGAAAGAGTTTTAAGTAAAATTCGAGAAAACATACCAGTAGATGAATTAACAATTGATTATGATTTAGCTATTTTAATGATTGTAGGAGAAGGTATGAATAAAGCAGTTGGTACAGCAGCTGGAGCAACTGCAGCACTCAGCAAGAGGAATGTGAACTTGAATATGATTAACCAAGGTTCATCTGAAATTTCTATGATGTTTGGTATTGATGAGCAATATTCTGATATAGCCGTTCAAGCTATATATGATGAATATTTCGCAAATAAAACAACACAACTCGCATAATAACTAAAAGAAGCCAATGATTTAATCATTGGCTTCTTTTATGTATCTGATAAAATAATCTGATTAAGTTTTTCTTTTCCTATCACTTTTCTAAGCATAAAGAATTGGTAATAACTTAAATGTTGTATTAACTTTTGATATTTATAAATATCATCTTGTCTCAGTTCATGATATAGCTTGTACATCATTTGAATTTCTGGTCGTAAATACTTCACATCATGTTCTAAGCTATGGAAATATATTTTGTAATCTTCCACTTCTATATTGTGGTCATGACTAAATTGCCATTTCTCATCTTTCGTTTCATATATATAAACTTTAAGAATCTTACATTGCTTTTTCTGATTATAAATATAATATTTCTTATATTCTCCAAGTTCTTCAACAGTAATTTCTTTTAGTTCATTCAATGGTGTCTCAACTACTATTTGATAATGGCGTTCTAAAAAGTAGTTTGCTAAAGTAAGCACCTCTTCTCTACTTACTGTTATGCTCATGATTTCCTTAGTGTGCGTATATTCATTTAAAAATAAATCAATCGCACTTTGTCCACAAACAATATATTGAAATGGATAGTCAGACATTAACTGCTTTAGTTCATCTATAGATAAATATTGTTCGTTTCCTTCCAATATAGCTACCTCCTACGAAAGCGTTTTCAATCCTTTTCATTCTAACAGTTTTGTCATTATTATCCAATAGATAAATGTTTATTATTCTTTACGATTTAGTGAATCTTCTTTTGAAAATCCATTTGGATATCTATTTTTAAGTTTTTCAATATTTAATTGACCAATTTCATCTAAATCTACATCAAGAGCAGAAGCGCAACATGCGATATACCAAAGTACATCACCTAGTTCTTTCTTTAATGCTTCTTTGTCTAATTCATGACCATGAAATACGTATTTCTTAACAACATCTGCAACTTCACCAGATTCTCCTGTTAATCCTAATGCGCCATTAATCAAGCTTTTATCAAGATCTCTTTTAACATCAGACATTGTTCTTAATGCAAGGTTTTGATATTCATTTAAATCCATTGTATTACCCCTTTTTAATGTGATCTTTTAATAATTGAATAACAGATTGAGTACCATTATCTTCAAAACCTGCTTCACTTAGTGCATCATATACATCTTTGGCTTTTAATAATCCAGGCATATATAAGTCTCTTTTTTCACTTTCTTCTATCGCAATTCTCATATCTTTAATGAAATGTTTAACATAAAATCCTGGTGCATAGTCTCCTTTAACCATTCTTGGCCCTAAATTGGATAATGACCAACTACCTGCCGCACCGTGTTCAATAGAACTGAACACTTTATCTATATTTAATCCCGCTTCTTCAGCATATATAATGGCTTCTGCTACACCTAACATACCTGCTGCGATTGCAATTTGATTAGCAAGTTTCGTATGTTGTCCATTGCCACTTTTACCTTGATAGACGACATTTTGTCCAATAACATTAAAAATATCTTCAACTTGATTAAATACTTCTTCATCTCCACCGACCATAATAGTTAATGTAGCATTTTTTGCACCGACATCACCACCAGATACGGGTGCATCTAAACTGTTAATATTTTTTGTTTTTGCTTCATTATAAATCCTCTCTGCAAGAGCAGGACTTGAAGTTGTCATATCTATAATAGTTGTGCCTGCTTTAGCATGGTTTATAATCCCACTTTCATCTAAATAAATAGATTCAACATCTTTAGGATAACCAACTATAGATATAATCACATCACTAGTCCTAGATAAATCTGCAATAGTGTCACACCAAGTCGCGCCGATTTCTACCAATTCATCTGCTTTAGATTTCGTTCTATTATAAACGTTTACTTCATAGCCTTTATTAATTAAGTGTGTTGCCATAGATTTTCCCATAACGCCTGTACCTACAAAACCGATTGTTTTTTTAGTCATTTGAATTCCTCCTGCATATTCTAATCATATAAACATTATACAGATTTATCAGAAAAATCTAAACAAACACACTTAGTCTTTTAGCTTAAATTAATCATTATAAAGCAGAAAGGAGACAAAAATATGAAGGCGAATTAACAAATCCTGAAAAAGCTTCATTAACTGCATTAGAAAAAGGAACATACAATGGTCCAGAACAACCTGAACTATTCTATAACGCATTAGTTCAAATACAACAACAATATGCACAATAATTAAAAAGCGTGGGATAGAAATCAAATGATTTCACATCCACACGCTTTTTTAATTCAATATATATTGCTTAATTTGTTCGATAAAATAATCTTTCATTTCATTTATAATCCACTCATCTGGCATGCCATCTAATGTTGTCTTCCAATTCGTATGAATTTCTAATGAACGATGTGGACATTCAGTTTCACTAAACTCCAAATGTAATCTAACAGTATCACGATTAGGTGTTAAATTATAATCAATCATATCTGAAGCGATTGCTCTTAATGTTTCCTGCTCATTTAATAAAAATTCTTCATCCGTACTTGAGAGAGATTCTAATACTTCATAACCTAAATATTGTTCATTACCTATTGAATTAGCGGTATGCCATGCAATACGCTCAGTATCAATCGCTTGCCATTGTTGATTTCTATCGATGTAATAATGCGCGATACCTTGGACATATCTTTCTTCAGGTGCGTCTATTAATACTTCACGCCATTCATTAGCATTTAACTCACTTGCATCGTTATGGATCACAACACCTAGTAAAGGTTGCTTTCTTTTGTCCATTTCATAATGGATATAATCATTTTGTGAAGCGATAATAATCCTCCCCTTTTCAATGTTTTTATTCATTTTAACACATTAAAATATTTTATTTAAAATTGTTTATCAATCGTTATACATGGTATTGTAATAAAAGGTACAATACAGGAGGTATAACGATTATGACACAACATTTTCATAGAGGAATTTTATTTTACCACGAAGCAGCTGGCCAAGGTAATATATATAAAGAACTCGGACAAGTTACAGAAAATTTAACTCAGCTTTGTGATGAATTAACAATAAAATTAAGTAAAGAAGAAGGACAAATCCGTTCTTATTGTAAAACATTAGTTGCCGATACAAACGAACAAGCTTATGATGTTATTTTTGTACTAGGCGGCGATGGAACTTTAAATGAATTAATAAATGGTGTCGTAGAAAATAATCTCCAAATACCCATTGGTGTCTTACCTGGTGGAACATTCAATGATTTCACTAAGACTTTAAATTTATCTCAAAAACCAATGCAAGCTTCTCAAGATTTATTATCGAGTCAAATTAAGTCATTTGATGTATTAGATGTCAATGGTACCTATGCACTTAACTTTGCAGGTATTGGTTTAATGGTTCAAAACGCTGAAAATGTTGAATCCAACCAAAAAGAATTATTAGGTAAATTCAGTTATATTTTTTCTACTATAAAAACGGTAGCTAACCCAGAAATTTATCAATATGAATTAACAGCTGATAACGAAACATATTCAGGTGAAACATCGATGATTTTGATTGCGAATGGTCAACATGTAGGTGGTAGTAGAATACCTTTAGAAGACTTATCCCCTACTGATGGTAAAATGAATATATTTATTTTCGATAAACAAAACTTCAGTATCATCAATGACTTCTTTAAAGTAAAAGATAGCATGAATTGGAATGAGATTAGTGACAGCATACAACATATATCATGTGAATCAGCTACGTTATCTACTGATCCATCAGCCAAATTAGATATAGACGGTGAAATTCTGTTCGAAACGCCTGTTGAAATAAAAATATTACGTGACCAAGTTAAATTGTTCTATGTAGATTTGAATAATGCATAATTAAAACCCGCTTCACTGAACATATACAGTGAAGCGGGTTTTTCGAAAAATTATTTATAATGATATCTAGAGTTTTAAAAACTTAATAAAAGCATTTCACAACATGCTATGCTTGAATATTACCATGTTCATCAGATTGTCTAAACAATGCAAATATAGCACTGAAGAATGCGATAACATGTGGAATCCCTGTCCAACAGAATGCTAAGTGTAATAGTCCAACAACTGGTTTTTGAGCATAAAATTTATGAACGCCAAAGTTTCCTAATAACACAGCTAATGCGATATAAATCCATTTATTTACGAGCATAATATCCCTCCTTCAACTATAAATATTATTATAGTCTCTCTATAGATATATTACCCAAATATAAACGAACAAAATCAGTAATAGTATGACAATTTTGTCACTTATCAATAAAAAAGCTGCCTCAAGTTTTAAAACTTGTCGACAGCTAAATGCATTAGTTACCTAAATAGTCATTAAAATCAGCAATAAATTGATCTTTGTTCTGTGCTGAAGGATATTGTAATCCACCTAAAATAATAGATTGGCTACTTATTGTAATAAAGTCATAATCAATGGAATGTCTCAAAAATATATTTTTTGCTTCTTCTTGATTGTATTTATTCTCTAAATTCTCAAATACGATAATCTTTTTATCAAAAAACATAACTGCCTCCAAAAAACTTAATATATAAATACTACAAAACTATATTAAGCGAATCTAGAGGGAATTGATGTAAATGCTTATTAATAATGTGTTATTACATATATTTTATAGATTTACAGAACAAATTTAAATGTTTTTAAATGATTATGATTGATTATGAATTTTTGATAAACTCTTTCTCTAAATGATCCATCATGTTCTGGGCTTTTTTTAATCCTGGAGATTCGTTTTCTTCTTCCATTTGTTCGAGTTCCACTATATTAAATTGTACTTCTTTTTTTAAAGTGTCCCACATTTTTTGATATACACGTTCTTCCATTTTATTCAGCCTCCTTAAAATCTACTTTCTATATAATATTTACCCTTTTCAAAGTTACACAATCATCATTAAACTTTTGATTGTTAAATCAATGTAAAATAGTAGATTCTAATAAATACTTTTGATTATATTTCACAGCAAGCTTGTATATAAATGTGATTAAACAATGGTATTGAATTTCATTTTCTTGATATTGAGATTTATACTTCAAATATTGGTTACGTTCTTCTTCAGTAGCAATTTTCTTAAAATACCCCCACATATGATCATAAGTGTTGATGATTGAACCTTTAGTCGGAACAATGGCTTTAGCATCATCAATCATACTTTGTAAATCGTCATATGAGATATCTCCCTTTAAAGACTCTCTTATATCTAAATATGACTTTTGACTATGCATCATGACATTATATTTTTCATGTCTCCATAATTTTTCAATATCTGACCTTTTACGCATGTTATCACCTACTTATATTACACCGAGGTGCAATTTTATCTTCTGTCCATTTCATAAATAATAATTTTTCATATTCTAAATAAGCTTGATCATTCATTAATTTCGTTTCACCATAAACAAATATAGGTGATAATTTTTCAGAAGAAAATGCGCCATCTTTAATACCTTTATCTATCATATCACCCATTTGAGAAATTTGATGTTCAAAGTCTTTAGACCTTTTCCCACCTCTTCTTCTATGTTCTTTATCCATATCTAATAATAAGTGATAAGTGTCCTCTAAATACGGATAGCCATCATTAAAAACATGCTTTACAATAGGATGACTTAAATAACGTGTATTACCTTCAATATATTCTAGCTTCGCTAAACATACATTAATGATTTGATAAAGTTCTAATACTTGTTTAGAAAGACGGCGGTTATCTAAAAATTTTGCACTTATTTGATGATTCTCATGAACTCTAAAAATTTGCATTGCGTAATTCCTCTCTCATTATTTAACAATCATGATGATACCGAAGCAAATCAATAACATATAAATATATTTAATTAAAGCACGTTGATCAATTTTAGTATTGATGATATGACCCAGCCATAATGTAAGGATTATAAGTGGTAAAATTGCCAATAACAAATACCAAAGTGATATTGACCAAAATCCTGAAACACCATGACTAAAGACAATAAAACAACCTGTAATAAAAAAATGTACTTGTGAAATATTTTTCAAATCTGTTACATGCCATTTTTTTAAAGTGCCATATATAATAATCGGTACACCGTGACTATTATATGCACTACCTAAAACACCTGAAACAATACCTGCAATATAGTCATAAAACTTTGGAATATTCAATTTAACTTGGTATATATTCTTATAATAATTAATAAGATTAATAGCACCGTACAATAATATAAATACCCCTAAAAATTTAATAATCACATCTTCATTTGCCCATTTAACAATTATGATTCCAATCGGTGTCCCAATAATAGAACCAATTAACAAACGTTTAATAATAGACCAATCTAGATTGCCACGACTTCTAATAAACACAGGAAAAGACACTAATAACCCAACAATTGACACCACAGAAATAGACAATTTAAAATCTAAATTTAATAAAGCGAGTAATGGCATCGTGACTAAAGCCTCACCAAATCCAAACACAATTCTTACCATTGCCCCCAGTAGAATTGAAAAAATAACGAGTGTCCAAATTGTAATATCCATAGAATCCCCTTTAATATGTTTATAAAATAAAAACACCTTCTAAACATTAGAAAGTGTCAAAATCTCATTAATATTCTACTTCCATTATACCTTTTTTAAGAACTAAAAAATATGAAAATGGTTTAAAAACAAGGGAATACTAGAATATTTCAACATCGTATTTAATAGTTCAATCTTTGTTATAATCAATTATGAAAAGTCATATAAGGAGGTTTGCAATTGTTTGATTCAATTGAATTAATAAAAAACTATTTTAATGATGAAGCAATTGAAGACTACAAACTTGAAGAACTTAATATTAAATATGAAGCTTGTAGTTTTCAAATTCAAAATATTACTTATAGAAGTAGACGAGCTAAAAAGACAGCTAATAAAAAAGGTTATTTTGTCGTATTTTGGGTTAAAGATCAAAATGATCAAAACAGACCTTATACATATTCAGAAACACCGGATAAACTCATCATAGCTATATTAGATAACAATAAAAAAGGGCTATTTATTTTTCCTAAAGATATTCTATTTAAGCAGAAAATCATTAGTAATCATGAAATAAAGGGAAAAATGGCAATGAGAGTTTACCCACCTTGGGAAAATCCTTTAAATAAAACTGCTAGTCAAACTCAAAATTGGCAAAAAGAATTTTTCATAGATTTATCTAACATATCATTTATTACCTCTTAACTTGTATATACAAGTTTAACAAGATATAATATGTTCATATTCATATAAAGGGGAATTATGATATGCAGAATGATTTTGATTATAAGCAAATGCTTAAAGGTGAACTATACATAGCGCACGATATTCATGAATCTAATGGTTCGAAAAAAGGAAAAATGCTAGCAGATAAAATTAATTATACACCTATTGAAAATAGTGATGAGATAATTAAGTTAGAAAAAGAACTTTTTGGTAAAACAGGTGAAAATATATATTTACATCCACCACTCTATGTTGATTACGGTAGACATATCAATATTGGTGAGAATTTCTATGCTAATATGGATTGTATATTTTTAGATGTGAATCATATCAATATCGGCGATAATGTTATGTTTGGTCCAAGAGTGAGTTTATATACAGCAGGTCATCCAATTGATCCAACAATACGAAATGAACAATTAGAATTTGGTCATGAGATTAATATTGGAAATAATGTATGGATTGGTGGAAATGCAGTCGTATTACCAGGCGTTTCGGTAGGGGAAAACTCTGTAATCGCATCAGGAGCAGTCGTAACAAAAGACGTGCCACCAAATACAGTCGTAGGTGGAAATCCAGCAAAAGTCATTAAGCATATCACAAGCTCTGATTATGACAAATGGCATCAAATGAAATTAGAATATTATGAGAAAAAACGACAATCAATAGAAAATTCATAGTCTTTAAAAGATCACCTCTATGTAGGTGGTCTTATTTTAATAAAATCCTAATATTCTTCCTACAAATCCTATTATAATGAGAGTTGTGGCAATATACCATTTTATTTGAGTATGTTTCATCTCTTCCTTATTTGCCTTTTCTTTTTCATCAAATAAAGATATAAGATCATCTTTCAAATCTTTTATATCAGTTTTTAACTCTGTTCTTAAATTATTCATATCGCCCTTAATCTCTGATCTTAAATTATTTATATCGCCCTTAATCTCTGATCTTAAATTATTTATATCGCCCTTAATCTCTGACCTTAAATTATTTATATCTGTTTTTAATTCTAATTTTGTTGTAGTTAATTCTTGCTTTACTTCCTTGATATTATCTTCGAGTGTATTAAAGCGTGAGTCCATATGATTTTTATGTTCTTCAAATTCAGGTCTTGTTACAAAGTCCATTTTTATCACCTCTTAGTTGTTAATATTATTTAAGTGTGGTGTGAGATAACTAGCGATATCTCAGTATATTTTATTCTCTATATTTTATATTATTATAAAATATATTTATTTTAAAATCAAGTTTTACTACGCCTATTTGCAGGTATATCATTCTAGTTATTTACACTTGTGTCTACTTCTGTAAATACTGGCTTCCTTAGTTACACTTCGTATGACTTTTGTTACTATAGGTGCCCTTAATTACAATTCCTCTAACTTTTGTCATTAACTTCTCCCCCATATTTTATCTTCTCAATCACCACCACACACTCCCCCATATTTTATCTTCTCAATCACCACCACACACTCCCCCCATAAATTCAAACACAAAAAACCCTCAAAGCTTATGCTTTGAGGGTTAATATCAATTAGTATTGCTTCATATATTGATCTCTTTCCCATTCTGATACTTGTGTACGGTAATAATCCCACTCTAATGATTTAGATTGTATAAATTGGCGATAGATATGATTACCTAATGCTTTTTTGACAACTGTATTTTCTCTCATTGCTTTAACAGCTGTGTAAAGTGTTGATGGTAAGTCTTGTACACCTACCGCTTCACGTTCTTCTCTATCCATTTCATAGATATTTTGATCTACTGATTCTGGTGGCGTTAATTTATTTTTAATACCATCTAATCCAGCTTCAAGGATAGTAGCTAATGCTAAGTAAGGGTTAGCTGCTGGGTCTACTGAACGAATTTCAACACGAGTTGATAACCCGCGAGATACAGGTATTCTTACTAATGGTGAACGGTTTTGACCACTCCATGCAATATAACATGGTGCTTCATAACCAGGAACTAAACGTTTGTATGAGTTTACTAATGGGTTACATACTGCTGTAAATCCACGTGCATTTTTCAAGATACCAGCAATAAAGTGATAGGCATCATCCGTTAATTGCATTTCTCCATTTGGGTCGAAGAACGCATTTTCTTTACCTTTGAATAATGAAACGTTAAAGTGCATTCCGCTTCCGTTTACACCAAATAATGGTTTTGGCATGAATGTCGCATGCAAGTTATGTTTACGTGCAATTGTTTTTACAACTAGTTTGAATGTTTGAATGTTATCACATGCTGTTATAGCATCAGCATATTTAAAGTCGATTTCATGTTGACCAGGTGCTACTTCATGGTGACTTGCTTCAATGTCAAAGCCCATATCTTCTAATTCTAGAACGATATCACGACGACAGTTTTCACCTAAATCTGTAGGAGCTAAGTCGAAGTATCCACCATTATCATTTAATTCTAATGTTGGTTCTCCTTTTTCATCTAATTTGAATAAGAAGAATTCTGGTTCAGGTCCTAAGTTGAAATCTGTAAATCCTAACTCTTCCATCTCTTTTAATACACGTTTTAAGTTTGTACGTGGATCACCAGGGAATGGTTTGCCATCCGGATTGTAAATATCACAAATTAATCGTGCTACTTTACCTTTTCCTGCTGTCCAAGGGAAAATTACCCAAGTATCTAAATCAGGACATAAATACATATCCGATTCTTCAATTCGCACGAATCCTTCAATTGAAGAACCGTCAAACATCATTTCATTGTTTAATACTTTTTCTAATTGTGCAATTGGTACTTCAACGTTTTTAATTGTACCTAAAATGTCAGTAAATTGTAATCTCAAATAACGTACGTTCTCTTCGTCAGCAAAACGAAAAATATCTTCTTTTGTAAAAGTTTGTTTAGCCATGTGATTATCCTCCAGTTTTTAATTAAAAAATCTTGATAAATCTCCACGGTTAAGTGGTCCCTCTGTTTTAGAAGTTCCTCTAATTACCCGCTCTCTCATCTTCAGTTCTTCATCAGAAAGGTCATTTTCTTCTTCCAAAAGAATTTGTTTAATGCCTTTCATATTAAATCCCTTTTCGATAAGATTTTTAATTTCCAGTAATCGTTCAAGGTCATTTAAAGAAAATAACCGTTGATTACCTTCAGTCCTTTTGGGCGAAACGAGCTCATTGCTTTCATAGTATCTGATTTGTCTAGCTGTTAGCTCTGTTAACTTGATTACGACACCAATCGGGAACACGGCCATGTTTCTTCTGATTATGTCTCTTGACAGCACGACCGCCTCCTTTAGTAAGAACTTGTTATAAATTTAGCACATAAATTTTCAGAAAACAAATGAATGTCAGGAAACCTTACATCTTTTATAATTCAACAAGATTTTGCTTGATTAAATGCTGTACAGCACGCGTTATCGCAATTTTAACATGCTCATAAGTTAAGCCACCTTGAATGTATGCTTCATATGGTGGTCTTATTGGACCATCTGCTGTTAACTCTATTGAAGATCCTTGAATAAATGTACCTGCAGCCATGATGACATCATCTTCATAACCTGGCATATAGCTAGGCATCGGACTAAAATGAGCATTAATTGGAGATGCGTGTTGTATCGACTGACAAAATGCAATCATTTGTTCTTTTGTTTCAAAAGTAACAGATTGAATAATATCTGTGCGTTTATCTTGGTAATGTGGTGTCGTTGTCATATTTAATTTTTCTAACAAGCGAGAAGTAAATAAAGCACCTTTCAAACTTTGACTGACAACATGCGGTGCTAAGAAGAACCCTTGGTACATTTCTGGCAAACTCCCTAAAGATGCGCCCGCTTCTTTACCAATTCCTGGTGCCGTTAATCTGTATGCACAACGTTCTATCAGGTCAGCTTTTCCTGATATATACCCGCCAATTTTAGCTAAACCACCTCCTGGATTTTTAATTAAAGAACCTGCTATTAAATCTGCACCTATTTCAATTGGTTCTTTATCTTCAACAAATTCTCCGTAACAATTATCCACAAATATAATTTTATCTGGATATACTTCTTTAATCGCTTTGATTGCTTGTTCAATTTGTTCAATTGTTAATGAAGGTCGTGAACTATAACCTTTTGATCTTTGTATCGCAATAACTTTAGTATTTTCATTAATATTTTCTAACACTGAATGAATATCTATTTTATTTTGTTTCAATGGTACTTCTCGATAAGCGATACCTTGTTCAATAAAACTTCCAATACCATTACCATTTATACCGATTACTTCTAATAACGTATCATAAGGTGTTCCTGTAATATATAATAATTCTTCCCCATATTTCAGTTGGCTGTTAAGTGCTAATGTTATAGCATGCGTTCCTGAAATAATTTGTGGTCTTACTAAACTGTCTTCAGCTTTAAATACTTTACTATAGACATCTTCTAAATGATCTCGACCTATATCATCGTATCCATAACCTGTTGTACCGATTAAGTCTGATTCAGTGATTTTCACTTCGTGAAATGCATCAAGTACATGTTCTTGAGCGATTAAAGCATTTTGTTCGATTTGATCAAAGTATGGTCTTAATTCTTTTTCTACATCAATAATTAATTCTTTTAATTTCTGTGCCATTTATTTACCTCTTATTTCTGTTTATAACCTTTTATGTGATATGTTTCTGTTTCTTCATCAAAATCCATTTTTTCAACTAAAGTATGTGTTTTTTGCCAATATAATTTGTCAGCATCACTTGATAATATATCCATTTCATAATAATCCATTGTCTCTTTAATCATATCGACTAATTTTTCTTTAAATATAGCTTTATCATTAGAATTTTTTGCTGAAACAAATATAGATTGTCCTGATATTGCCGAATGATTAGAAGGTGCTAAATCTTTTTTATTAAATACGACTAACATCGGAATATGGCCCATATCTAATTGATTGACTAAAGTCATAACCGTTTCATACTGTTCCATATAGTGTGGATGACTTGCATCTACAACATGAACGAGTAGTTGCGCATATTTCGCTTCTTCTAAAGTCGATTTAAATGCTGCAATCAATGTTGTAGGCAATTTCTGAATAAACCCAACTGTATCAGAAAGTATAACGTTAAACCCGTTATTTATCGTAATTGCACGAGATTTAGGATCTAAAGTCGCAAATAACAAATCTTGTTCAAATGTTTCATCATTTGATAACTGATTAAACCATGAAGATTTTCCGGCATTTGTATAGCCAATTAATGCAACTTGGTAAGCTTGATTATGTTGACGTCGTTCTCTATATCGTGATCGATGAGAAACAATTGTCTCTAATTGATGTTTTATTTCATTCATTCTAGTACGAATATGTCTTCTATCTGTTTCTAATTTCGTTTCACCTGGACCTCTCGTACCAATACCGCCACCTAAACGAGATAAGCTTTTGCCGTGTCCAGATAATCTCGGCAATAAATAATCTAACTGTGCTAATTCAACTTGCAATTGACCTTCTCTACTTGAAGCTCTTTGAGCAAAAATCTCTAAAATCAATTGCGTGCGGTCTATAATTTTTGTATTAAATAATTCATCTAAATGTTTTGATTGCGCAGTTGTCAATTCATCATTTGCGATAACTGCATTCACTTTAATATCATTCAATTCGATATATTCAATGACTTCTTCTATTTTACCTTTACCAAAATAATATTGTTGATCAGGTCGTTCTCTTTTTTGAGTAAAGACTTCCATTACTTCTAGTTGACTTGTGACAGCAAGAGATTCCAATTCTTGAACTGTTGATTTGAATGTTGCTTCATCATCATTTTTATCATGAATTGCTAACAGGATTACTTTTTCTATTTCATGTTTTGTCGACTTCATATCGTTTTTCATTTTATCACGCTCACTTTAAATATATTTTAACATATAAACATGCATGCAAATTGATATGACTTTAATAAATTTTTGATTATAATAGAATTAAGAAAAGGAGTGATGGCAATGTCAATTTATGACTTCGTTGTTGCAAAAACGAACGGTGAAGAATATTCATTATCTGAGTATAAAGGAAAAGCAATTTTAATTGTTAATACAGCAAGTGAATGTGGATTCACACCTCAATTTGAAGGTTTAGAGGCTTTATACCAAGATTATAAAGATCAAGATTTCGTGGTATTAGGATTTCCATGTAATCAATTTGGTAATCAAGAACCCGGTGACTCTTATGAAGCATACCAAAATTGTAAATTAAATTATGGTGTAACTTTCCCAATGCATGAAAAAATAAAAGTTAAAGGTTCTGAACAACATCCTTTATATGAATATCTTACTTCTGCTAAAAAAGGTATTTTAAATGGATCAATTAAATGGAACTTTACTAAGTTCTTAGTGAATAAAGACGGAGAAGTTGTGAATCGATTTTCTCCACAAAAAAATCCTGAACAATTAAGAAGTTCAATAGAAGCAGTATTATAGTGAGATTCACATAAATAAACGGCTAAGACATAATAATGTCCTAGCCGCTTATAATTTCAAATACAATTATTGTTCGCTATCTTGATTTAAATCATCTTGAGCGTCTACGAAAGTTGAGATAGCATGTTTGTAAATTAGATGTTCTTTCCCGAGAATATCTAATAATACAACTTTGTCGTCAAAGTCGACAATTTTCCCTTTCATTTGAAATCCATTTAGTAAGAATACTGTAAGTTCAGTTCCTTCTGACTTGAATTTCTTAAGTAAAACTTCTTGAATATTTTCTTTCTCTGCCATATGACTTTCCCCTTCACTTGGATAATTGGATTACGTTGTCTGCGATTTCTGTTAAAGACTGTTTATCCCGTTGAAACCAAGTCACATTCATTTTATTTTTAAACCAAGTCATTTGACGTTTGGCATATCTTCTTGAATTTTGCTTGATTTGTTCTGTAGAGGTTTCTATGTCTATTTCTCCTTTTACTACTGGTACCAATTCTTTATATCCAATTGCTTGCATACTTTGAGCATTTTGATATCCTTTCTCAACAAGATTAGACACTTCTCTTAATAATCCTCGCTCCAACATCATGTCAACGCGCATATTAATCCTTTGATATAATGTTTCGCGCGACATTTCTATCCCAATTAATATTGTACTATATTTTCCAGTAAATGTCTGGCTTTTCTTTCTTTCACTTAAAGTTTTTTTCGTATTTAAGTAATATTCAATTGCTCGTTCCACTCTTTTTCGGTTGTTTGGATGCACTGATGACGCGGTTTTCGGGTCAATCTCATGTAAATAATTGTGCAATTCAATATTTGATAATTTAGATAATTTATTTAATTTATTTTTTGTAATTTCCATTTTTTCAGAACTAATCTTCTCTTCTTCAAGGTTATAATCATATAAAACCGACTGTACATATAAACCTGTACCACCGACAAGTATTGGCAATTTTCCTCTATCATGAATATCTTTAACAATTCTTTCGAAGTCTTGTTTAAATTGATATACTGAATATGGTTCATCTGGTTCATAAACATCTATTAAATGATGAACAACGCCTTCTTTTTCTTCTTCAGTTACTTTTGCTGTTCCAATATCTAAACCTCTATAAATTTGAAAGGCATCACCATTAATAACTTCACCGTTTAAAGATTTGGCTAATTTAATGCTTAATTCTGTTTTACCTACTGCAGTAGGACCTACTATTGCAATTAATGGTTTTTCATTCATTGGATATTTCCTCTTTTTCTAATTGTTTAATTTGTATCGTCAACCAATTATATAAATGTTCATACACTGCATAACGGTTTGTCTCAAATAACACTTCGTGACGTTTATTCTTATATAATTGTACTGTGACATGTTTGACTCCAGAACGTTTATAAATAGAAGCTAATTGTTTAATGCCGTTACCAAATCCACCAAAGTGATCTTCTTTACCTGACACTAATAAGATAGGCATATTTATATTTTGTTTTTTTATATAACTGATTTTCTTAGTTTGTACAGCCGCTTTAACTGTTTCTAGTAGTACTTTATGAGAAATTGGAAATCCTGAATACATATCTTTTTCATATTGTTCACGATTTTCATCACTTTGACTTAACCATTTATGATCTTTATTTAAATCTTTATGTTGTCTATTCATTGTCTTAAAAGCAATATTATTAATAAACTTTGATTTTGTGCGACTTCCTAAAAATAAATTCACAAACTTTAATGTATATAAATTTAAATTACCTTGAATTTTAGGATAAACAACCGTCCCAGATAGTATCAAAGCATCTACATCATTAGGATAGTCATGAACATATTGCCTCGCTACTAGCGAACCCATAGAATGTCCAAGTAATATAAATGGCAATTCTGGATTCAGTTCGTTTTTAAACGTATCCCTTACTTCTTTAACGTCGTCGACTAAATCTTGTAATGCATTAAAATGACCTCTTGAAGAAGCTTCTATGTTCATACCATGACCTCTGTGGTTATGACGTAAAACATGATAACCTCTTTTACATAAATATTCTGCTACTGCATCATATCTATCTTTATGTTCAGCCACACCATGCAGTATATGTATAATTCCAAACGGTTTTTCATCCGTTTTATCGATTGTAACTTCTAAAGTTTGTTCTGTAGATAATGTAATTCTATGATTAAATCGTCTCAAAGACATGCGCCTCCCTTATAAGACATTATAGCAAAATCTATAGCGCTTAAAAATATATTCACAAATCAATCATACAATATATAAAAAAACCTACCGACAAAAAATTGTCAGTAGGTATAAATAAATGATTTATAAATTATTTAACAATAGCTGGTTGATCATTTGGATTAACCGCTTCTTTAATAGCTTGTTCTAATTCATCTTTATAAACACGTTTAGTATCATTATCATAATTTAATACTTGAGCCATTACTTCAACAATTGCATCTTTATGATCTAATACATATTGAATATCAAAGTATAAACGTCCAGAACGACGTACTAAGAAGTCAGTTGGTTTATGAACCATTTCTTTTTGAATGCTGTATATAACTTCAGCATATACTTCGATTGGAAGATTAACGTCTGCAATTTGTGTAGCATGTGCAATAGCAAATACTTCATCTACATTAGATCCGTATTTTCTAGCTAAATAACGTGCTGCATCTTCTGATAAGTTGTAATTTTTAGCTTCTTTAACTTTGCTTTCAACGAATGATTCATAATTTTTACTACCACCAACGTTACCGCCAGAAATGTAAGTTTCTTTTGTACGACAAGGTTTGAATGATAATTTATATTCTTCTTTAAGGCGTTTACTTAATAAATCAACAATATCTTGAGCCATATGACGGTAACCTGTTAATTTACCACCAGCAATTGTAAGTAGGCCTGAATCACCTTCCCAAATTTCGTCTTTACGAGAAATTTCTGATGGATCTTTACCTTTTTCAAAGATTAATGGTCTAACACCAGCCCAAGTTGATTCGATATCTTTATCTTCAACTTTTACAGTTGGGAACATATAGTGAATAGCATCTAATAGATATTGACGATCTTCTTCTGTAACTTTAGGAGAAGATTTATCATTATCATAAATTGTATCAGTAGTACCAACATATGCTTTTCCATCTCTAGGAATTGCGAAAATCATTCTGCCATCATTTTCTGTATCAAAGTATACAGCTTGACCTAATGGGAATACGCTTTGGTCAATAACAATATGAACACCTTTAGTTAATCTAAGTTGTTTATTGTTTGTTGAATAGTCTTTACCACGTACTTCATCAACCCATGGACCTGCCGCGTTGATAACTCTTTTACCTTTAATTTCGAAAATTTCATTTTGTAATAAATCAGTTACTTCGATACCTGATACTTTTTTCTTTTTGTTGTATAAGAATTTATTTGATTTAGCATAGTTAATGATATCTGCACCAAATTCACGTGCGCGTTTCATAACTTCAATTGTTAAACGAGCATCATCTGTACGGTACTCAACATAGTAACCACCAGCTTTTAAACCGTCTTGTTTTACAAGTGGTTCTTTCTTAATTGTTTCTTCTCTGTTTAACATTGTACGACGTTCAGCTTTCTTAACACCTGCTAAGAAATCATAAACTTTCAAACCGATTGATGTTGTAAATGGACCCATGCTACCGCCTTTGTGTAAAGGTAATAACATCCATTCCGGTGTTGTTACGTGAGGACCATTTTCATAAACGATTGCTCTTTCTTTACCAGTTTCAGCAACTACGCCAACTTGGAATTGTTTTAAGTAACGTAAACCACCATGAACTAATTTCGTACTTCTAGAACTTGTACCTTGTGCAAAGTCTTGCATTTCAACTAATGCTACTTTCATACCACGTTGCGCTGCATCTAAGGCGATACCTGCACCAGTGATTCCTCCACCGATAACAACTACGTCATACTCAGTATTTTTAAGTTGATCTTTAACTTGATTACGATTTAATGCTGATAATTGTTGCATAACCATTTCCTCCTATAAAATGTAAAAAAATGAGAGACCTATCCCTACAAAAATTGTACGAACAAAGCCTCTCATGTCTCTACGAAATATTAACTTACCTTAATGATAACACAACTTAATCTAATTTAAAAGCTTGAGTGGCTTTTACTGCAGTTTTCCAACCTTTATAAAGTTTTTCACGCTCTTCTTCTTCAAGTTCAGGTTTGAATTCTGTTTCTAATTTCCAACGTTGTTTTATCTCATCTTTAGATTTCCAGAAACCTACTGCTAATCCAGCTAAGTATGCTGCACCTAATGCAGTTGTTTCATTTACTTCTGGTCTTTCTACTGGCGTATTTACAATATCAGCTTGGAATTGCATTAAGAAATTATTCTTAACAGCGCCGCCATCAACTCTTAATGTTTCAACATTAATACCAGAATCTTTTTCCATTGCTTCTAACACATCTCTAGTTTGGTAACATAATGATTCTAAAGTTGCTCTAATGAAATGTTCTTTTTCAGTACCACGTGTTAATCCGAAGATTGCACCTCTAGCATCTGCATCCCAATAAGGTGTACCTAAACCAACAAATGCTGGTACAACGTATACGCCTTCTGTAGATTTAACACGATTAGCATAATCTTCTGAAGCTGGTGCTGATTTGATCATTCTTAAACCATCTCTTAACCATTGAATAGCAGATCCTGATACGAAAATACTACCTTCAAGTGCGTAGTTTACTTTTCCATCTAAACCATAGGCTAATGTTGTTAATAAACCACTTTCAGATTTTACAGCTTTTTCACCAGTGTTCATTAACATAAATCCACCAGTACCATATGTGTTCTTAACTTCTCCACTTTCGAAGCAAGCTTGTCCAAATAATGCAGCTTGTTGGTCACCTGCTACACCAGCGATTGCTATTTTCTCACCGAAGAAGTGATGCTCTTGAGTATAACCATATACTTCACTAGAAGGTTTAACTTCTGGCAACATAGAAGCCGGTACATCAAGATATTCTAATAATTCTTCGTCCCATTTTAAGTCATAAATGTTATACATTAATGTTCTACTTGCGTTTGAGTAATCTGTAACATGAACGTCACCTGTAAATTTCCAGATTAACCATGTATCAATTGTTCCGAATAATAAATCGCCGTTTTCAGCTTTTTCTCTAGCACCTTCAACATTATCAAGAATCCATTTTACTTTTGTACCTGAGAAATATGGATCTAATAATAGACCTGTTTTTTCTTTGAAAATTGGTTCTAAATCTTTAGATTTTAATTCTGTACAAATGTCTTGAGTTTGTCGAGATTGCCAAACAATTGCATGATAAACTGGACGTCCTGTGTTTTTATCCCATACAACTGCAGTTTCCCTTTGGTTTGTAATACCAATACCTTCGATTTGCTTTGGACTAATGTTATTTTCATTAAGTACACTTGAAATAACTGCTAATACTGATGTCCAAATTTCATTAGCATCATGCTCAACCCAACCGCCTTTAGGGAAGTATTGTTTAAATTCTCTTTGACTCACAAATTTGATAGTACCTTCTTTATCAAAAAGTATTGCTCTTGAACTTGTTGTACCCTGGTCAATTGATAAAATGTATTTTTCCATATTAAACACTCCTATAAATTTGTATATTACAGAATTTCTGAAACTTCGTCTTTAAGTATTGATTTATTTAAGAAAATACCAGACAATACGACAATCACAGTAAAGATGATTGAGAAAATAACGAATCCGTTTACAACCCCGTTAAAGAAAATGTTAAATAATGCAGCACCTAACATACCGCCTGAAATAGGCCCTAATAGTGGTACAATCGCATATTTCCAATTTGAACTTCCTTTACCCGGAATTGGTAATAACATATGCATGATACGAGGCCCGATATCACGAGCTGGGTTAATGGCATAACCTGTCGCACCACCTAAACTTAAACCAATTGCTACAATTAATAAACCAACAATTAATGGGTTTAAGCCATCAGTAAATTTATTTGTTCCTATAAATAATAATCCCATAACTAAGATCATAGTTCCAATAATCTCACTCATAAAGTTTGCTACATAGTTTGGATAAGATGGACCAGTAGAAAATACACCTAATTTAGCACCTTGATCTTCAGTTTTTTTCCAATGTGGTAAATAAGTAGCCCATACTAAAGCAGCACCAATCATAGCACCAAGCATTTGTGCCACAATAAATGGAACAACTTTAGACCATGGGAATGATCCATCAATTGCAAAGCCTAGTGTAACAGCTGGGTTTAAATGCGCCCCGGATACATTTCCAACTGCATAAACGCCAAGCATAACAGCTAGTCCCCAACCTAATGATATAACAATCCAATCTGCACCTTTACCAAGTGTACCTTTTAGATTGACGTTAGCACACACACCACCACCAAACAATATTAAGATGGCTGTACCGATTAATTCTCCTAAAAATTCACTCATATTAAACACCCTCCTAAATAAAATATGCTAATACATAAAAATCCCCCTACGTTGAACTACACATAATATTTATATAGTAATTTATACAAATTTAACGCATAGTTTCTTTTCGTAGAGGGTCTCATTTACTCATCTCATATATTAACTTAATTAGAAGTATAATACTTTATGAAAACGTTGTCAAATAGATTTACCAAATTGTAATATCACTAGACGTAACATATTGTGCACCGCTTTCAATTGCTAAATCAATTTCTTCTTTAGTATTAATTAAACCGCCCGCAATAATTCGCTTACCTGTTTTATCACTGATTTCTTTGATTACTTTAGTAGCAACACCTGGTAGAACCTCTACTAGATCAGGGTCTGATTGTTTAATAAGTTCAATACTTCTACTTAACGCAGTGCTATCAAGAATAAATACACGTAATATGGTTAACGTATTTAATTTTTTTGCACGCTTAATAATTTTTGATTTCGTTGATATGATGCCATGTGGTTTATATTGTTGTATAACATATTCAACAGCTGCTTCATCATTTGATAAACCTTTTATTAAATCAATATGAAGCATCACTTCTTTTTGATGCTTTTTCATTTGCTCTAAAATACCTTGCAAATGTCCGATATGTGTATCTAATAAAACGCATCTCTCGTAATCCATCTTAAAGAATTTTTCCATATCTTTCATAGAGCGAATAGCTGGTAATATATGATTATTCATTTTATCCTCCTACATAACGCGTTTAAATAATTTCTCTAATTCATACGTCGTTAATTCAATAATAATTGGTCTTCCGTGCGGACAAGTAAATGGGTCGGTTGTTTCTCGTAACTCATCTATCAAATGACTCATTTCATGGTTTCTTAAATAATGATTAGCTTTAATAGATTTTTTACAACTCATCATAATTGCTGCATCTTCTCTTAATTTTTTAATATCAACTTTTTCATGATTTAACACGTAATCGATCATATCTTTTATAATTTCTTCTGCATCAACATTAGGTAACCAAACCGGATATTCACTGACCATATAATCATGATGACCAATTGGTTCTAAAAATACGCCCGCTTCAGCAAGTGATTGTAAATGCTTTTCAATAATCATGTGCTCGTCTTTAGAAAAATTAAATGTTAATGGCAACAATAAACTTTGTGTTTCATTTGTGACTTCACCAATTTTTTCTTTGAAAAATTCATATTTAATTCGTTCTTGCGCTGCATGTTGATCAATCATAAACATGCCCGTATCATTTTGTGCCACAATATATGTTCCGTGAACTTGACCTACAACTTCCATATACGGTACACGTGGCCCTTCAGATACTTGCTCTTCTTCAATTGGTGTTTGATATGGTGTATCAACATGTTCTACTGTATCTTGGACTTCATAAGTTTCTTCATTATTCTCTACCTGCTCGGGTTCATCATGTAGAACTTCTATATCTCTATTAGCTTCTTGACTGATAGTATCTTCTTGAATAACCGAATGATGTTCAATTTTATCTTTAAATTGCCAAGAAGATGAAGGTTCTCTACTAGTAGAGTCCTTTGTGTTTTCAATTTCTTCAACACTTTCATTTTTATCAGATATGTGCTGATATTGAGTTGTATTTTGATTTCTTTTGGCTTCAAAATCTATTCTTTGTTGCTCAAAAATTTCTTTTTGTGATTTTTTAGGTTTTTGCTTTTCTAAAGATGTATCTGGAATTAATGACATACCTCTAAATGCTTCTTTAATTTTTTGATTAATCAAATCATAAAGTAGTTGTTCTTTAGAAAGTCTTACTTCTAATTTCGTCGGGTGAACGTTAACATCTACTAAAATCGGATCCATTTCAATATTTAAATAAACGATTGGATACCTGCCAATTGGTAATAGTGTATGATAACCTTCTATAATCGCTTTGTTAAGTACAAAATTCTTAATATATCGACCATTTATAAATATAGAAATATAATGTCTATTACTTCTCGTGTGCTCAGGTTTACAAATAAAACCATTTACGACGTAATCATCTGTTTCTCCATTAATTCGTACAAGGTCTTTCGCAATTTTCATGCCATAAATTTCAGCCATTACTTCATTTGTTCTACCTGAACCATTTGTTGAAATTACTGTTTTATCATCTGATACGAGATTAAATGCGATATTTGGATGACTCATTGCCATTCTGTTCACTATATCCGTTATTTTACCCAGTTCAGTATACAAACTTTTAACATATTTTAATCTTGCTGGCGTATTATAGAATAAATCTTCAACAAGAATATCTGTACCTTTTTTAGCTTTAGCAGGTTGTTTTTTTGTAATTTCACCATTTTCAACGCGTACTTCATGACCAAGCATACCATCTGTACAAGTCTTCATCGTCACTCTACTCACTGATGAAATACTCGCCAAAGCTTCTCCTCTAAAACCAAGCGTACGAATATGAAACAAATCATAATCGTTATTAATTTTACTTGTCGCATGTCTACCAAAAGCTTTGGATATATCGTCTGCTTCAATGCCTGTTCCATTATCTACGACTCTAATAGATTGAATACCTGATTCTTTAATCGTAATATCAATTTGAGTAGCTTGAGCATCAATTGCATTTTCCAACAATTCTTTCACAACAGAAGCTGGTCTTTCTACCACTTCACCTGCAGCTATTTTGTTGGCTAAAGATAATTCGAGCTCTTTAATTTTTCCCAATGCACTCACACTTTCTATTTAAGTTGTTTTTGTAATTCATGCAGTTTTGATAATGCTTCAATAGGTGTTATGTTCATTAAATCAATTGATTTCAGTTTCTTTTCAATTTCAGATTGCCCTTGTTCTTCAAATAATTGGAATGATGGTTGTTCATACTTATCTGCTTCTTTTTCTACTTTTGTATGAGATTCAAGTTCTTGCAAAATAGTATGTGCTCTTTCAATAATTTCATCAGGTAAATCCGTTAACTTCGCTACATGAATACCATAACTTTGATCAACTGCGCCCTCTTTTACTTTATGCAAGAAAATCAATTCTCCTTGATATTCTTGTGCAGCAACGTGAATATTTTTAAGTCCAGATAACGTTTCATCTAAATGTGTTAACTCATGATAATGTGTAGAGAATAATGTTTTTGCTTTTGTATGATGATGTACATATTCAATCATAGACTGAGCAAGTGCTAGACCATCAAATGTTGATGTACCTCTTCCAATTTCATCAAATATAATTAAGCTATCTTCAGTTGCACCAACCATAGCTTTTTCAGCTTCTAGCATTTCGACCATAAATGTACTTTTCCCTGATACTAAATCATCTGCAGCACCAATTCTCGTAAAGATTTGATCAAATATTGGCAATTGCGCATAATCTGCAGGCACGTATGCACCCATTTGAGCCATAATACTAATAATAGCTATTTGACGCATATACGTACTCTTACCAGACATATTTGGTCCTGTTATTAAGTAAATAAAGCCTTCTTTATCTAAATAACAGTCATTTGGGACATAATCATTATGATCCATTACGCGCTCAACAACAGGATGTCGCGATGATTTAAGTGATAATGTTTTATCTTCACTAAAAATTGGACGTGTATAATGATATTTTTGAGCAATTTCGGCAAAGCTTTGTAAACAGTCTATTTCTGATAGTAATTTAGCTTGTGCTTGTAACTTTTCAGTATAAGCTTTCACTTCTTGTCTTAAATCCAGGAATAGTTGATATTCTAGTTCGATTGCTTTATCTTCTGCACCTAAAATGATAGATTCTTTTTCTTTCAATTCTTCAGTAATAAATCGTTCAGCATTTGATAATGTTTGCTTACGTTGATATCCTAAAGCATCCGTGTCTATATGATTTAAATTAGCTTTTGTAATTTCAATATAATACCCAAAAACTTTGTTAAAGCTTACCTTTAATGATTTAACACCTGTTCGTTCACGTTCTTTTAATTGTAATTCTGCAATCCATTGTTTACCATTTGTTGAAGCTTCTTTATATTGATCTAGTGTTTCGTTATAGCCTTTTTTAAATATGCCACCTTCTTTAACAGATATCGGTGGATCTTCTACTAAACTTTCATCTAATAATCGTTCTAAATCATTTAATGGCTCTAAATCTTTAAATCGATCTATAGACTTTGAGTCTAATCTTTCAATAATTTCTTTAACATATGGAATTTGCTTTATTGAATAATTCAACTGTACTAAATCTTTAGCATTCACATTGCCATAGCTAACTCTTCCGACTAATCTTTCAATATCATATACCATATTTAAATAGCTTCGAAGTTCATCACGCTCAATAAACCCATTCACTAATTGTTCAACAGCATCTAATCTTTGTTCGATATCTCTTTGATTAATAAGTGGTCTATCTATCCATTGCTTTAATCTTCTTGCGCCCATAGGTGTCTTCGTATCATCCATCAACCATAATAATGTACCTTTCTTAGATTTAAGCCTGATACTTTCTGTTAATTCAAGATTTCGTTTCGCATAAAAGTCCATTTTCATATAATCTAAAGCTCTATATACGACAACTTCTTCTAAATGTGGCATATCGCGTTTACCGTTATCATGAATATAATTTAATAAATAATTTAATGACCTTTTTTGATCGTGAGATGTGCCTGTGACAACTTCATAGTCTCGTTCTTCATAGCTATCAATAACTGTGATGGTTTCAGTTATGAGTTGAATTTGTTTATATAAATTATCTGGTAACACTTTATTAACAATAATTTCATTAGGGTGAATCGTTGTAATTTCATTAATTAAAGTTGTTTCATCTACAAATGATGTTACCTTTAATTCTCCTGTTGTGACATCACAGTAACTTAAATGAAACTCTCCGTCTTCTTTTATAAATCCTAATATATAATTATTTGTTTTTTCGTCCATACCTTTTTGATCCATAACCGTACCTGGCGTTATGACTTGCACTACTTCTCTACGAACCATTCCTTTAGTTTGTGTCGGATCTTCCATTTGTTCACAAATCGCGACTTTATAACCTTTTGAAATAAGTTTTTCGATATATCCAGAAGCAGAATGATACGGTACCCCACACATTGGAATTGGATCTTTCTTAGCATCTCTTCTTGTCAGTGTTATTTCTAATACTCTTGATGCTTCAATTGCATCATCGTAGAACATTTCATAAAAATCACCTAATCTGAAAAATAATAATGTATCTTGATATTGAGATTTTATCTTTAAATATTGAGCCATCATCGGCGTTGGTTTAGACATCTTTATTCACGTTCCTTTTTTTAACTTTCGATTTATCTATTTTATCAAAATTTCTACTATTAAACGAGTATGTTTATTTATTAAAAAAAGAGCGTGATATAGCAATATATGCTTCACGCCCTTTAATTCATGATATAACTTTAAGTATCATTTTTTAATTTCTTTAATATGCCTCTTTTTTCAAAAGCTTTTAATAATATATAACTCGCGATAGCGCCTATTAGACTACTAAAGAAAAATGATAAAAATAACGGCCAAAATGCAATTTTCCCTAATCCTAGTAACCAACCTAACGGAATACAAACGAAGCTACCTATCATACCAGTGCCTAGGACTTCTCCTAAAGATGCAATTGATAATTGTTTACGATATTTATAGAGTAAACTTGCTAATAATACGCCTATCATACTGCCTGGAAAAGCAAAAATCGTGCCTAAACCTAATAAGTTTCTAATAAACGAAGATAACAAAGCTTGTGCTAAGCCATACCATGGTCCAAGAAATACAGCTGATATGACATTAATGAAATGTTGCATTGGTAATGCTTTTATTGGGCCTATAGGTATTGTAATAAAAGTACTAAACACAACATTTATCGTTGTTAATATTGCAGTTAAAGTCATTAATTTTGTCTTCTTCATTATATTTCCTCCAAATAAAAAATCATTAGTCTACGTATTGGCAGACTAATGATTAAAAGCATATATAATCTTTAGTTGCACAATCTCTACGCCAGTATTACCTGGATCAAATCTACACGTATCTTCTCAGCCTTTTTAGGCACCGTGTGTGCAATATATTAAATCTTAATTTGAACAGCTACTTGTATTTGGTGCATTTCTAACTGCTGCACCTGTTTCACCAGTAAGTTGATTACCACCTGTTGATTCAATAATTTCATTTGTAACTGTATGGCTAATTGAATGAGATACCATTTGTAAAAGTTCATTAACTTCAACTTGCGCTTCTTTAAATTCACTTACAATTGGCATTTCATCTAATTCTTTTTCAATGTTTTTTATTTTTTCTTCAACCATAGCTAAAGCTTTATCTTTACCATAGTTTTGGAAATTAACTGCTTGTTTTTGTAAAGATTTCAAGCTTGCCATTTTTTCTCTGACTGTTTGATTCTCATGAATTTGCGCTTCTGCACGTTTAAAGAAATCTACTTCTTCTGTTTCTGACATCATTTTTCCGAGTTTACGCGCTTGTTCCAAAATATCATCTTTTGTATACATTTAATGTACCACCTTTTCTTCAGATACAACATCTATAAATTCACCATTTAATGAATATTGTTTTGCTTCAGTAATTTTTACTTTTACGATTTTGCCGATTACATCTTTTGGTGCTTTAAAATTAACTAATTTATTCTTTTCAGTATAGCCTGCTAGTACTGCTTCATCTCTCTTACTTGAACCTTCGCATAAAACAAATACTTCTTGTCCTTCATATGGTTTCAATGATTCTGCAGCATATTCGCCAACTACTTTATTTAATCTTTGAAGTCTTGCTTTTTTCTCTTTATCAGGCACATTATCTTTCATCTTAGCTGCTGGCGTACCTTCTCTCGGAGAATATACATACGTGTAAGCATGTTCGAAACCAACTTCATGATACAACTTTATTGTTTCTAAAAATTGTTCTTCTGTTTCATTAGGATAGCCAACAATGATATCCGTTGTCAATGCTACATCTGGAATTGCTGCTTTTATTTTTTGAACTAATTCTAAATAGCTTTCACGTGTATATTTTCTACCCATAATTTTTAACACTTGGTTATTGCCAGACTGTACTGGTAAATGTATATGAGGTACGATATTACCACCATTAGCAATCACTTCAATTAAACGATCATCAAAGTCCCAAGGGTGACTTGTCGTAAAACGTACGCGCGGTATATCGATTTTAGTGATGTCATTTAACAAATCACCTAAACCATAATTTAAACCGTCAATATCTTTACCGTATGCATTTACATTTTGACCTAATAAACATATTTCTTGGTATCCTTGTCTTGCTAAATCTCTTACTTCAGCAATAATTTCTTCAGGCATACGACTTCTCTCTTTACCACGTGTGAACGGTACAATACAATACGTACAGAATTTGTCACAACCGTACATAATATTTACCCACGCTTTAATTCTACCATTTCTTACTTTAGGTAGATTTTCGATGACGTCGCCTTCTTTTGACCATACTTCAACAACCATCGCTTTAGACATATATGCTTCTTCTAAAATTTCAGGCAATCTATGGATGTTATGCGTACCGAAAATCATATCAACATTCTGGTATGATTTTAGAATCTTATTAACGACAGATTCCTCTTGTGACATACATCCACATACACCAATTAAACAATCTGGTCGCGCTTGTTTAAGATGCTTTAAATTCCCAATTTCACTAAACACTTTATTTTCAGCATTCTCTCTTATTGCACATGTATTAAGTAATATCACATCTGCATCTTCTACTGAGTTAGTCGGTCCAAAACCTAACGCCTGTAAGATACCAGCCATTACTTCTGTATCATGTTCATTCATTTGGCAACCATATGTTCTAATATAGAATTTACGACCTTTCCCCATACCTCTATGTCGTTCGTCTATTTTAAAATCATCATGATATTCAATTTGTGATTTCCCTCTTTGTTTAGCGTCCTTTAAATTTGGAGGTTGATAAACATGTTCGAAGTACTTGCTATAATCCTTCTCTAAATTAGGTTCTGTCTTCGCTGTAGCCCCATGTTTTCTTTGCTCTTCATTCAATTTCAAAACCCTTTCTGCCCATATATTTATACCTATATATTATATTAGAGTTCAACATAAAGTGCAAAAATGTTCCGACATTTTTGCACTTTCATTTCATGTAGTCATTATTTAATTTTAAAGATGATTAATCCAAAATCTTCTCGTATTTTCTTGTTCATCTGATTTATAGGGTTCATCTTCTACACCATTATTATTTATAATGACTTTCGCACTTGCATCATTCGATTCATCACAAGTTACAAGAACAGAATTTACACCCTCATTATTCAAATTCTTAACTGCATAATTTAACAACTTTGTCGCGTAACCTTTACCACGTTCGCTTTTTCTAACACCGTAACCAACATGACCACCCTTTTTATTTAAATAGTCATTTAAGGCATACCTAATATTTACAGCGCCAACAATTTTGTCATCGTCAATGAGTACATATGTTTTTGCTTTTACAAAGTTTGCGTCAACTGGGTCTTTTGCTTCTTCTAACATGATCAACATCTTGTCAAATCCACCATGTTGACGGACATCAGTCGCCCATGGAACAACCGGTTCTTCGTTTTCATACCATTCATTTATATATTCTGTGAATAACGATTCAATATCTTTATCTAATTCTCTGAATTCCATAAACGTATCCCCTTTTAGTTTAATTCTTTTATTTGTTCATCATCATTTGTATTTAACATGTGATAATAAATACCTTGTTGTTCAATTAATGCATCTTGTGAGCCAGATTCAATCAATTCACCGTGGGATAATACAAAGACTAAGTCTGCTTTTTTAACTGTATTTAAACGGTGCGCAATAATAACACTCGTTCTACCTTGCATTAATGTATCCAACGCTTCTTGAATTTTAATTTCGGTTACTGTGTCGATACTACTTGTTGCTTCATCCAATAAAAGTATTTTAGGATCTTGAAGTAAACATCTTGCGATAGAAATAAGTTGTTTTTCACCTTGAGATAATGAACCAGATTCACCTTTCAACACTGTATCATAACCATTTTCTAAAGCTTCTATAAAGTCATGTGCATTTGCTTTTTTAGCAGCTTCTACAACTTCTTCATATGTAGCATTTGGCGTTCCATACATTATATTGTCTTTAATCGTTCCATCAAATAAATAGGAGTCTTGTAACACAACACCAATAGAACTTCTTAAAGATTCACGTGTTATTTTGTTAATTGGTATGCCATCTATTAGAATACGTCCTTTATTCACTTCATAATAATGTAGAATAAGTTGCACGATTGTCGTTTTACCTGCACCGGTGGCACCAACTAATGCAACAGATTCACCGTTATGAATTTTAAAGGATAAATCTTTTATAGTCGGTACTTTTTGGTTAGGATCATATTTGAATTCAACATGTTCAAATTCAATTTCACCGTTAATGTTTTGATAATCTTGCGCCTCTTTATCATCTTTTTCACTTGGCTCATCCATAATATCAAAAACACGTTCAGCACTTGCAATTGCAGATAATACTGTATTAAATTGGTTTGCTAAATCAGATAACGGTCTTGTAAACTGTCTCGCATATTCTGCGAAAATCACAATCACCCCAACTGTAACACCAGCAGTTTGATTAAGTGCTAATATACCACCAATACCAGCTACAATGGCAAAGCTTAAATTATTTAAATAGTTCATTACTTTTGGTATTAAACCACCAAATGTGATAGACCAAAAACTATATTCTCTCACGTCTTTCGCTTTTTCATTGAATGTATCTATAACATGTTTTTCTTGAGAAAAAGCTTTAACTACTGTTTGTCCATTTACAATTTCCTCGATATATCCATTCATAATACCAAACTGCTTTTGGCGTAAAGCATATAACACACTTGTTCGTGCTGTAATCCATCTTAAACTTATAAACATGATTGGAATAATAATTATCGTCAATAGTGTGAGTAAAGGACTCAAATAAAGCATGATTGAAAGTGTACCAATGAGTGTAACGACACTAGAAGTAAACTGTATAAATGATGAATTTAATACTTGAGATACATTTTCAATATCATTTTGCATTCGACTCATCAGTTCACCATGTTGCTTTTGATCATAATAAGCGACAGGCAAAGTTTGAAAATGTTCAAAAAGTTGATTTCTTAATAAATATACCGTGCGCTGGGCAATACTGACCATCATAAATGATCCTATATATGATGTAACTGAAAGCATTATATATACAATAGCAAGCAGTAAAATATATTGAGGTAGTCCATTTAATTCTTTCGGTATAATTTTCGTATCAATGATATGTCCGATTAAAAACGGTCCAACTAAACTTAATATGGATGAACATATAATCATTAGAATCACGACAATTAATTGAATTCGTTTTTCGTCTATTAATTTCCATATATTTAATAATGTACCTTTCGTATCTCTTGCTCTTTTTTTCTTTTTAGTTGGATGTTGAGTACGATTTTTATCTTCAAATACTGATTTATGACCATAAGGGTTTCTTAGACTCATGATGAACTCACCGCGCTTTCTTGACTACTTGCAATTTCTTTATACAATGGTGATGTTTCTAATAGTGTTTCATGTGTCCCAATAGCTTCAATTCGTCCATCGACTAGTAACATAATTCGATCTGCTGTTTGAGCAGTTGAAATTTTTTGTGTCACAATTAATTTAGTCGTTTCTTCATCTTCTAATGCATCCCATAAAGCAGATTCTGTCTTAATATCTAATGCTGATGTTGAATCATCTAAAATTAATAAACCCGGTTTCCTAACAAGTGCTCTAGCAATAGATAATCTTTGCTTTTGACCGCCTGATAACGTCACACCTTGTTGGCCAATCATCGTATCATATTGATGATCAAAACGTTCGATAGATTGGTGTATTTGGGCTTTTTCTGAAGATAATTCTAACATTTCACTTTCAGCTGATGGATCTCCAAATTGTAAATTCTCATAAATTGTTCCTGAGAATAACAATGCTTTTTGAGGTACGTATCCAATTGCATCTCTTAAAGATTCAATTTCCCAATCGTTTACGTTTTTATTGTTAAGCAATATTTCTCCTGATGTCACTTTATACATTTTAGGTATCAAACTGAGTAATGTAGATTTACCAGAACCAGTTGACCCCATAATGGCAAAAGTTTCTCTCGGTTTCACTTCAAATGATATATGTTCTAAAACAGGCTTATGACTATTTGGATACGTGAAAGAAACATCTTTAAATTGAATAGGATATGCATAATTGGGCTTATGTTCAATTTCATTATTAAACACTTTTTCATCTGATGGCGTAATTAATACTTCTTCAATTCGTTCACTTGATGCTTTCATTCTACTGAGTGTCATGATTAAGAAAGCAAGCATCCCAAATCCACCTTGCATTCTCATACCATAATTTAATATCGCAACTAATTTACCAACTTCTAAAGTAGAATGATCAACCATATCTGAACCAAACCATACAACAGCTAATATACTGCCATTTATAATCAATAATAATGAAGGATTGATAAATTCCATGAGGCGTAATGCGTATGTATAATTGCTTCTAATATCTTTGATTTTTTCATTAAATTGATTGATTTCTTGTTTGCTCGTTTGGCTCGCTTTGATTAATCTGACCGCTTCTAAATTCTGTTGGAAAAATCTATTCATTTCATCAAATTTTCTTTGAATTTTTGTGAATAGTTTAGATCCTTTTCGAGCAATTACAAATATAATAATAAACATAATCGGAGAACCTATTACTAAATAAATCGCTAATTTCGGTTCGACTGCAAAACTTAAAATAATGCTCCCAATAATCATTAAAGGCGCTCGTAACATGATTCTAATTGACATATATACTGCTTGATCACAATTGGTTACATCACTTGTTAACCTCGTAATTAAACTTGAAGTCTTAAACCTCTCTAATGTTGCTAAAGAAAAAGACTGGATTTTCTTAAACTGTTCAGTTCTTAAATCATAAGCAAATGCTTGAGATACATGCCCCGCAACAAAACTATTCCATATTCCTGATAAAAGGGCTACTAATCCTGTTACTAGCATAATAACTAAGTACAAATATACGTGATTTAAATCATTCTTTAAAATTCCGTTATCAATGATTTCTGATATAAAAATGGGCTGAATAAGTTCAACCGCTAATTCTACTAACATTAATATTAAACCGAGTATAAACAACCATTTATACGGCCTAATAAATTTAAGTACTGTTTTCAATTTACATATCCCCTTTAATATATTTTTCTATAACATTCTCCTTTTCTTATATCTTATTATTTTGAAATTATGATTTATACTTATCCGTTAATGTATCCATTGTTATACCTTCAGGCACATGATAGAACTTAATCTGAGAAATAATGCTGTCACATTCAAGTTCAACCATACGTTCATTTATTTGTTCAATAAGAATAAGACATGCATTTAAATCTCCTTCTATCGTTGTTTCTAAAGGATGTACTTCATATTTAAGACCCGATTGATCGATGATACTAATTGCCTCATCAACTAGAGGAATAACACCTGTCTGTTGATGTTCTGGAATAATTTGAATACTCATTAATGTATTTGTCATTTCGAATCCCCCTTTTCTATGTATAAAAGCTCATAGATAAATCTATGAGCTTAAAGTGGTATTATTATATAATTATTTAAACTGAGAAACAAGTTCATCAAATTGATTTTGTTCAAGTTTAAGAGACTTTTTAACAAGTGGTTGTTCATCAAACTGTTCAATTTGTGATTCATATGATGGTGTATCTTTATCTTGATAAATAATTCCTGTAATCATTGATTCAGTATCTAATACAGTTTGCATTGCTTGAGATTTGTTTGTATTATCATAACCTTCAATATCTGCAAGTTTTGTTAAATTTTCTTTAAACCAGTCATACGTATTAATTTTATTATACGTTACACATGGTGAAAATACATTTACAAATGAAAATCCTTTATGATTAATCGCTTCTTCAATAATACTTGTTAATTCTTTAATATCACTAGAGAAACTTTGAGCAACAAATGTTGCACCAGATGATATCGCCAATTCTAAAGGTGCAATATTTTGTTCGATGTTACCTTTTGGAGTTGATTTCGTTACAAATCCTTTAGCAGAACTTGGTGATGTTTGTCCTTTTGTTAAACCATAAATTTGGTTATCCATAACGATATAAGTCATATCCATATTTCTTCTTAATGCATGAACAGTATGGCCCATACCAATCGCAAATCCATCACCGTCACCACCTGAAGCGATAACAGTTAAATCTTTATTAGCCATTTTAACGCCTTGTGCTAATGGTAAAGAACGTCCATGTATAGAATGAACGCCATATGAATTTACATAACCGCTTAAACGTCCTGAACATCCAATCCCTGTAATAATGGCAACTTCTTCTGGCTCTAGTCCAACATTAGCTGCTGCTTTTTGAATTGCAGCTTGTACTGAGAAATCTCCACAACCTGGACACCAGTTTGGTTTAACATTATTTCTAAAATCTTTAAATGTTGCCAATTAAATCAACTCCTTCATATTACTTACGACTTCTAAAGCTTTATCTTCTATTTCATGTGGTAAGAACGGCGTACCGTCATATTTAGTTTGGTTAATAATTTTATTTTGATGATTAATATTCATCTTAATAATATTAGATAGTTGTCCTTGATAGTTATGCTCAGCTACCACAACTTTTTTAGCTTTATTAAATGCTTCTTGCACAACATCTGAAGGGAACGGATGAAGTTGTCTAATTTGAATGTGATTGACTTTCACATTTTGTTGATCCAATCTTGAAATAGCTTCTTCGATTGCACCAGCTGTTGAAATAAAGCCAACATATAATATATCCGCTTCTTCATATTTTTCATTAGATTCTACTGGATCATTGATCAATAATTGAGCTGTTTTACGCATACGTTTATCCATTTGTTTTTGTCTGTTCTCAGCACTTTCAGAAGGTTTTCCTTCTTCATCATGTTCAACACCTGTAACGTGATGGATTCCGCCTATTGTACCTGGTAAGATACGTGGTGATACACCTGAATCTGTTAAAGCATAACGTTTAAAGTACGCTTTATCTTCTTGTTTTTCTAAATCACCTTCAACCAATGCACCTCTACGAATTTCAACTTTGCTATAATCTAATGATTCTACAGTTTGTTTACCTAATGATAATTGTAAATCTGATAATAGAATAACTGGACATTGATATTCTTCAGCTAAGTTAAACGCTTCTACAGTTAAATAGAATGCATCACTTGCACTAGTTGGTGCCAATACGATTTTAGGAATGTCACCGTGTGTACCATAAATCATTTGCATTAAATCTGATTGTTCTTGTTTCGTTGGCAGACCAGTAGAAGGTCCCCCACGTTGTGTATTTACAATAACAAGTGGTGTTTCAGTCATACCTGATAAACCTATTGATTCCATCATTAATGATAAACCTGGACCTGCTGAAGATGTGAATGAACGTACACCTGCATAGTTTGAACCTATCGCCATTGTACATGCTGCAATTTCATCTTCTGTTTGAATAACTGTTCCACCTAATGCTGGTAAACGATCAATCATATACTCCATAATTTCAGATGCTGGTGTGATTGGATATGCTGCCATAAATCTAACACCTGCTGCAACAGCACCTAAACCAATTGCATCATTTCCTATCATAAATAAATGACCTTCAGAGTCAGTTGGTTCTATGGTATGTTCACTTTGTAAATCGTCCATTTGTTCAGACATTAAGCGATATCCTTCATTTAAAGCTTGAATGTTTAAATCTACAACACTTTCACCTTTTTTACCGAATAGATCTTTTATTAATGATTCAAATACTTTAGTATCTAAATCCATTACGGCACAAGTTGCACCAACTGCGACCATATTTTTCATAAGTGCAGTGCCCAATTCTTTTGCTACACCTGTGAATGGTAAACCAACCAATTGTGCTTTACTATCTTCTGGATTTTGAGGTTTCGCTTTTTCATCTGCAATAATAATACTTCCTTCAAGCATTTCATGATAGTTAACTTCTATCGTCTCTTGATCAAATGCAATTAATATATCTAAATCGTCACTAATAGCTCTTACTGGTTTTGACGATACTCTAATTTTATTATTTGTATGACCGCCTTTAATTCTACTTGAAAAATGGCGATATCCGTATAAATAATATCCTTGACGGTTCATAGCAGTTGCAAAAATTTCACCTGTTGATTCAATTCCTTCGCCTTGCTGTCCGCCCACTTTCCATGAAATTTGTGATTTCATTTTATGGCCTCCCCATGTAATATCTCATGTTATATCATAACAAAAAAACCCTTTTAATCCTATGAAATTAAAGGGTTTTAATAAAAATCAGTCTAATGGACGATACTATTCAAATGGATGATCGTCATTAATTAATATACGTTGTATTTTTTTAGCTTTACCTGCACTATCAAGGTCAATAATAACACCTGACAATACTTTTCTACCTTCATCAGGTAAATTATGACGTTGCGGTAAACTTGTTATAAATCTTTCAATAACTTCATCTTTATTAATACCTAGTATGCCGTCATAATAACCCGTCATACCTACGTCAGTAATATATGCAGTACCTTCATTTAACACACGCTCATCAGATGTTTGAATATGAGTATGTGTACCAACCATTGCACTTACTCTACCATTCAAATACCATCCCATTGCGTTTTTCTCTGAAGTTGTTTCAGCATGAAAATCCACAAATATATACGGTGTTATTTTTGAAGCTTGTTCTATAAGTTCATCTGCTTTTTTGAATGGGCAGTCAATTACTGGCATAAATGAACGACCTTGTAAATTAATGATTGCGATATCTTTATCATTAACTCTAATAATTCTCATACCAAGACCTGGTGCTTCTTCTGGGAAATTCGCTGGACGAACCATTCTATTCGCTTGTCCAATAAAATCATATATTTCTCTTTGACCATAAGTGTGATTACCCATCGTTAAAAAGTCGGCACCCATTCTTAAAATATCTTTATAAATTTTCTCTGTTAAGCCTTTACCGTGTGCAGCATTTTCTGCATTCACAATCGTAAACGTTGGTTTGTAACTTGCTTTAATTTTTGGTAAATATGTTTCTAACTGCTCTCTTCCTAGTTTGCCTACAATATCACCTATAAATAAAATTCTCAATATTGACATCCTCTCTATTCACTCTATATTCTAATTCAAAATAAAAAATTTTAAAAGAGATGATTATTAATTTTTTATTAGGGTATACATAATACGAGCGTTATTCAAACACATTAGTTTAGTAACGTTACAAAATCTAATAGGAGTGTTTATTTAAACATGGGAATTGAAATCCAACCAGAAAAATTTGCAGAATTAGTGGTTAGAGCAAATCCATCCGTAGAAGAAAATGCAGAAGATATCGCGAAAGACAGTTTAGAACTATACGTTACAGCATTCAAACTCGCTGAAAAATATGGCAGTTGTGGTGTAAATTCACAAGAAACATCCAACATTTTAAAAGAAGCATTAGATTTAGAACTGAACTTAACACGTTAAATTTATTATAAAATACTAATATCAAAAAACCATCGCTATAGACTGTAGCGATGGTTTTTGATTTGTAGAATACTTACTTAAAGATAAAATTTACGAGGTACCCAATCTTGTGTGTTAATGTCTTCATTAACTCACAAGTTCTAAGATAACTATATAAAAATCAACACTTTGTACAAATCTTACTTAAATATATAATTCACGATATTTTCAGTGGTACCTATTTTATCATCTTGTAATAGTTGGTCTGTTATATTTTGATAATCTGGTTGTTTATTTTCTAGTAATTGTCTGGCCAGTATGCGTTCATCATTACTCGCAATTTCTATCGTGACAAGTTCGAATATATCAAAATAAAAGCCTATTTGTTCTGAATAAACTTCTGTATCTTCTTGCAATAAGAAAATGGGTTTATTTAAATGTGCATAATCAAATATCGTAGATGAATAATCTGTAATCATGGCATCTGAAATTAAATATAGTTCTTGAATGTCTACAAGTTCATTATAAAAACAATGAATTCGATCACTTAATTCACTATATGTTACTCTCAAATGTGATTCATTAGGATGTAGTTTAACAATAATTTCATATTCTTCAGGTAATTGTTCTAATAAGATGTTTAAATTGATTTTTGACATTAGTGCTCTTTTTTCTTTTCTCCATGTCGGACAGAACAAAATATATTTTTTATCATTACTTTTAGTAAAGAAATATTTCGTAAGCACACGTTCTTTCTCTGTTTCATCATGCTTCATTAAATATTCATTTCTCGGTGCACCGAGTTGAAGTATTTGTAAGTCTTGCTCTGGTTGAATATTAAATGATGACTCTAGTAACATTGTATTTACTGCTGAAGAAGTTAATAAGTAATCCCACTTCTTCATTCTTGGTTTAAACGCTGCTACTTGAGCATTCCTTTCAGTTTTGTCTTCTAAATCATTCAACATTCTTTTAAGAGGAAAGCCATGCCATGTTTGTACAAATATTTGATCTTTATGTTTAAACACCCTATCTAAAGTATTGCCGTTCACCACAATATATTTGCACGACCTAAATGTTTGATTATAAATATTACTACCAAACCTTACAGGAATTAAATTGTGATTTCTAATTTCCATATCTACTAATGCATTTCTAGAACTTACATACACTTCTTTTTCAGGAAAGTGTTCTTTAATATATAGTGCGATATATTTCGGATCTCCATTAAAATTGTTCCCATGAAACGACTCTATGAACACTTTATTTTCCGAAGGTGTAATGGCGTCGTATTGCTGTTTAAGCTTATCCATTTTCCTTTTTTCGTATTTCTTTTTTGCAAAATTAAAGACTCTCTCATTATTTAACACTGTTCTAATAACTGGTTTAGTCTTATATTGTTCATACAAATCTCTGCCATATTCTAGCTTTGATTTTTTGCGGACTTTTTGTGTAACTTTCGCCTTACTTCCTGATCCTATTTTTAAACCATCCATACATCCTTTAGATGCTTCAATAAAATCAGAAGCATAGTCTCTATCAACAAATGTTGCATTCAATAATGCTACATCTTCAGCTCTTTCTTCCTTTGTATATTTGTCATCAATAAACTCAATTAAACGATTACTATCTTCATGGATATCTTTCTCTAAAAATTGTACTGCATGATACGGTTCATATATACGTTTGAGTACGCCATCTTCTCCAGCATAAATAAACGTTTTATTACCTTCAGCTATAGATTCTAATATAGAATAGCCTAATGTTTCATATGGAGAAGATGATATATAAATATAGTTTTTAGGTTCCCGTTCATTCATATGAACATGTTCCTCTAGTTGATAATAATGAATTAAATTTTTATATAAAATTTCAGATGGTCCATACCCCTTGATATATAAATGTATATTATCATAGCCCTTAACATTGATGATACGATTCATCATTTTTATAACATATGAAATATCCTTTATATTATCTTCAAATCTTGCTTTAATTAATAAATTTCTTCGTGTCACACTAGGTTCTTCATTCGCGATAATATGTGACGCATCGACATATTGATTAAAGACATTTTCTTTTCCATAACGTTCGATGAAATCACGCTTAATATCAATAGAACTCACTCTATAAGCATCAATCGCATCAAAAGCTAAATCTTGATTATCATCAATATATGCTAATGGTCCATGAATCTCCCCTACGACCATTGTATTTGGATTGATTGATTTTATTTCTCTTGCTAAATAAAAGAAGGTTTCTCTCGTTAGTATAACGAAATCTGCATTTACAAAATCTTCACTTGTTCTAAATTCTTCGAAACTTAAATGCTTATCAAATAATTGTTCATTAATCATAGTATTAAATTTCGCTGTCTTATCAAAAGTTTTAAAATTATAATAAACAACTTCATGATTAGCTTTAATAAACGATTTAATTAAATTGATATTACTTCTTGATGTTCCACCTTTAGCAAAAAGATTGAACCCTAAAATTTTAATTTTCATTCAATCTCGCCCCTTTGTAATTGTTTTTATCTTATAATTAAATTTTCATTCATATTAACACTCCTTATATACTTATTCCACAATTTTCAATTATTTTACACAGAATTATTTATTAGAAATAATTAATTGTATTGAATCTAAAAATAGAAGATAATCTATTTTTAGATTATCTTCTATTTTACAATATTAAATTCACGCTCTTTTACTCATCAATCACTTATTAATATATCTTTTTTGAATTGTATAGCTTGAATTACACCCTTTGAAATTTCTTCATTATTAAGCCAACGTCTAGTTCCATCATCATTTATTCGATGACCCAATTTTACTATGAATACATTAAAGCCTTTATTCTTAAGCTTATTAATAAACTCAGCATCATCAAATTTATTTGTACCGACGACGTGAACATAAATTGGTTCAGCATGCTTATCCACACTTATATATTTCTCAATGAACTTGAGATGATTAAAATAGCCATTACTATGTACCCAACCCACCATAATATTAGTACCTCGTATATTCTCATCACTCAGCACACAATCATTTTCATAATCATATTGTTTAAAATGTATATTTTTCGAATGAAGTAAGTCCTCTGCGTATTTATTTTGATTTCTAGAAAGCAACCAAATATCATCATCAAAATGTTCTTTAATCCATTTCGTTGCATCCATCAACATACCCGATCCACCAACAATCACAATTGTCACTTTATTCACCTACTTTATTTTAAGAATTTTTCTTAAGTATGCTTAATATAACACAAGCTTTCAATAGATTTTCATTTATCTAGTCAAATTTATCTCTCACATTTCACTTTACAAATACGAACACTTGTTCGTATAATAAAAGAAAAGATTCTACGGGAGGTGTTTGTGATGAATAAGTATATTAACTTAATGATTCATAAATTTGAAACTTACATTTACATGTTAGATAGCGTTGAACCGACTAATGATACGGCGATATTTTTAAATGGTGAAGTCATTTATAAAGAAATAAACAAAGTTGAACGCTACCTTCAATCATTTGATTATCGAACTGAGAAGTTCATTTTATTTACGGGATATTTAAAGATTTTACACGTCATTTATCGTGATGTTTATACATCTTCAACACAACGAAATACGATGATCGTTTCTTTGAATAACGCAATCCATTGCTTAAATAAAATGAATAAGGAGCTTGTATATGAAAATTATTAATCCTGACTTACCAGAACCTTATAAATATGAGACAGATTATCGCAAAATTCCTAATCATTATCTACAACGTAATATTCCTAAAGGAAGAGGTATGATTAAATGGGCACCATTTGCAACAATGCCCGAGCAATATGAAATGATTAAACAGTTTATAGCCGATCAAACAAAAGTAGAGAAACCTATATTAGAAGAAACTGCATTAAATGATTTGAATAACGTATTAGCAGAAAAAATATTTTATAATCCACAAGCACTTATTAAATATTGGGAAGATGGTTATTTTAAAGAAATAGCATGTGAAATTCATAAATTTGATAGTGAACATAAAAAATTAGAAGTCATTGCAGAGGATAAGAAAGTACGATTAAGCATGGATTGTATTGTTAGTATTGAATAGTCTGAAACCATTTTCTTCGCTTATGCTATGATGTGTAAATAGGGGTGGCATAATTTATGATAACGATTGAACGTATTACTAAAAATAATGAGCATGCACTTAAATTACCTAATGAAGCATTTGAACTGTTCGGTAAACTTGTCGTTACGAGAACTGCTGATGTATGGCAATATCATGAAGTATTAACAGATTCTGATACAATGATTTTTCCTGATGAAGATTATCAGCTTGATTCAATTGATCAGAAAGGTTTTGCAATAGGTGCGTTTGATGATAACAAATGTATTGGTTTAGGTATTTTTGAAAAGTATTGGAATAAATATTTGTATTTAAGTGATTTAAAAGTCTCTTCTTCTTACCGCGGTCAAAATGTTGCATCAACATTGTTAAATGCAGCGATAGAATTAGCAAAAGATGAAGGAATGAAAGGGATTTATACAATTGCTCAAGACAATAATTTAAATGCTAATCGCTTTTATTTAAAATATGGCTTTGAAATTGGAGGATTAAATACCAAATCATATCAATTCACACAACAAAAAGATAAATTTGATATTTACTATTATTTGGATTTTAATGCATAACTAAAAAGTGGGACAGAAATCTTTTTAAATAAATTAGATTTCTATCCCACTCTTATTATTACTATATTACATTTAGTTTATCTTCTTCGCTTTAAATATGATCATCATAGGTCTTCTTAATTCATCTTTCATACCATCTATATTCATCATATGTTGAGGTGGTATTGGCTCAACAATATTTTCAATGATAAATTGATTATTTTTAAGCGCTGCAAAATATGAAGTTAATGTATGATGATATTTTTTTATTTCGCTACCTAAGAAATGCGTATTTCTTTCCCCTTCTACAAAATAATGATCAACAGGGAAATGCTCAATTTCTCCATCTTTATATATCCATTCTTGAGAACCATGAGCAGTAAATATAGGATGCTCTACTGAAAATATAAATTCTCCATTATGTGATAATGCTTTTGATACTTTCTTAAACAGTGACTCAATATCTTCTATATAATGAATCACTAATGAACTTAATATTACGTCATAAGTATTAGGTTCCATAAAATACTCATCAATGAGATCAACCAAATAGGTTATTTTAGAATCATGATTGACCGCTTCTGCCTTCTCTATCATTTTTTTAGAAGCATCGATGCCTACCACTTCTTTAGCGCCTTGCTGAACAGCATATTTACAATGCCAACCATAACCACAACCTAAATCCAATACTTTTTTATTTTTAAAGTCAGGTAAATTGCTTTGTAAAGTTTCCCATTCTCCTGCACCTTCCAAGCCGTGCTGACTTCTCGCCATTTTGGCATATTGATCAAAAAATGCTTGATCATCATATTGATTCTCCGGTTTCATCTTATCACCTCATACTCATAATATCAGAATGAAAGCAATAAATTTAATGTTTTAATAACGCCACTATCGTTATGATTGATCGCGATGAGATTTGCCTCTTTTTTCAATTCTGGATATGCGTTATCCATTGCTACTTTATATTTAGCTGATTTGAATAAATCTATATCATTAAGTCCGTCTCCAAAAGCAATTGTTTCAGCAGGATCAATGTTTAATATGCTTTGTATTTTATGAATAGTCGTTCCTTTATTCACACCTAACTTCGTAATATCAATCCAGTAATCTTCAGATGCAATAATATACACTTCGTTATTAAAGTAATCAATTTGTTGTGCTGTTTGTTTACATTTACCTGAAGCGTCATGAACCGTGATTTTCAAGAAATCACTTTTAATTTCTGTGAAATCTTTAATGTATGTAACGTTTTGATATGAACCGTGTACAAATTTTCTTTCTTCTTCATAAACAGTATCTAGAACATATGCTACATCTTCCGTACATGCAATAATTGTTTGCTCTGGATCTATTTTTGTTAAAGCATCAATAATATTTAATCCTAGTTCATTTTGTATCGTTGCTGTGTAAAGAAATTCACCGTTATATTTTATACGTGTTGCACTATCTCCAATGATAAATGTATCTTTCGTTAAATCCCCTACAATATTTTCAACTCTTTCACATTGTTTCCCCGTACAGAACACAAATCTAATATTGTGTGTATCTAAATTTTCTTTTAATATGCCAAACGCTTCTCTATCAAACTCGCTATTCCCATCTAAAAAAGTACCATCCATATCTGTGACGACTAATTTTATATCCATCTAATTATCTCCTTTACTTTATAACTGTTTAATCATATTGTATCGGTATAATTATAGTTTTTCAATAGGAAGCGTTTACTTTTTTATTTGTTTAAGAAATTGTTTTGGTGTTTGGCCATACCTTTCTTTAAACTTTTGTATAAAATAACTCGTTGTTGAAAATCCACATGCGTATGAAATATCTGTAATAGACTTATCTGTATGTTTATTTAATAAACTCACACTTTTTTCTAATCTATAGTTTAAGATATATTGAAATGGCGTTTGATGAACATATTTACTAAACAGTCGAACAGTCTCAGGTTTACTCATATGGATATTGTCACTTAAATCATTCAACGTTATTTTAGACTGATAATGAACTTGTATATAGTTAATCAATGTTTTGATACGTTGATCGAAATAGTAATGTGCATCTGTTTCAATTTGCGACATGATATTTATCAAATGTTTCAATGACTCATAATAGTAAATTGAAATATCTAATTTAAAATGTTGTTCTTTTTTAATAAATTTTTCACCTGCATCTTTAATGATATTAATTAGCATTTGATGTTCGGATAGATTTGGAGACAAGTAAATATAAGGTATTTTATGTGCTAATTCTAATACTTGCGTTAAATATTCCATCTCTATCTGTTTATACATATCAGCGAGATCAATATTCCAACAAAAATATTCTGTATCAGACACACTTTCGTTTATTTCATGAACAACTTGAGAATTTATAAATAACCCGTGCCCTTTTGGAACATAAATCAATTCTTCACCTATTCCGACTTTAAGTTCACCATTAATGACATAAACATATTGCAAAGCACTGTGCCAATGAATGGGGATGTATCCATATAACGTTTTGTTTAGAACGGTATGTAAAATAATGTGATGCCAATTTTTATAAGGATATTGAATTAATTCTTCTCTTGTTTCTTCAACAATAATTTCAGTATACAATCAATAATCACCTCAATATTTTGATATTATTACACAATATTTATGTATTATATCATGTTTTAAATCACTATAATCAATATATAATTATAAAATGAAGGTGAAACATATGGACAAGTATAATCGCATTAAAGGTATAAGTTTAGCAATAGTTGGTGCAAGCTTTTGGGGACTAGGTGGTACAGTTTCTGATTATTTATTTCAACATCAACATATTGATATGAATTGGTATGTAACAGCAAGACTGCTTATAAGTGGCGTATTACTATTATGCTTGTTTAAATTAACGCATAAACAACATAGCTTGTTTAGTATATTTAAAGATAAGGCCAGTATCATTCAGTTGTTACTATTTTCAATTTTTGGCATGTTTCTCGTTCAATACTCATACATGGCATCCATCAATTACGGTAATGCAGCAGTAGCAACACTTCTACAATATATAGCGCCAGTCTATATCATCATTTGGTATGTGTTAAGAAAGAAAGACACTTTTAAAGCATTTGATTTAATAGCCATTATTCTAACAATCGCTGGTTCTTTTTTATTATTAACTAATGGGAGTATTTACAACTTAATGGTTGCTAAAAGTAGTATTATTTGGGGAATTATATCTGGTTTATCATTAGCTTTTTATACGATTTATGTTGGTAATTTATTAAAAAAATATCCGTCAGTTCTCGTCGTTGGATGGTCAATGCTCATATCTGGCATATTCATCAATTTTAAAGCGCCTATTTGGGATATTGATATTCAACTATTAAATGGCCAAACTATTTTTTATCTCTTATTTGGCATTATTGCAGGTACAACAATCGCATTCTTTTTCTTTATTTCTAGTTTGAATTATTTAAGTGCTAAAGAAACCGCATTTTTCGGAACAATTGAACCTGTAATCGCAATATTAAGCAGTGCTATTTGGTTAAATGTCGCGTTTTTACCATTTCAAATATTAGGGATATTGTTAATATTAGTATTAATACTCACAATATCATTAAAAAAGGGAAATACTTCTGAAGTTTAAAAATTAAAAAACCATACTGAAACAATATTTAATGTCTCAGTATGGTTGTATATCACTTATAAGAATATTTGATAAAAATCTAAATCTAACCACTTATCAAATTTATATCCTACTTTTTCAATTTTACCACTATATTTAAATCCTAATTTTTTATGTAAATCAATACTACCTTGATTATCACCATCAATTCCTGCAACAATCGTTTTATAGCCATTTTTCTTTGCTAAATCAATAATTTCTAATAATAATTTTGAAGCAATACCTTGTCTCCTGAAATCTGGATTTACATAAATAGAATGTTCAATTGTATATTGATATGCTGGCCAATCTCTGAAAGATCCGTATGTTGCAAAACCAGCAACTTGGCCACCCACTTCATACACAATAACAGGTTGGTTATTTTCCACTTTAGTATTAAACCATTTATGACGTTCTTCTAATGTTGTTTCATCATATGTGTATACAGCTGTTGTATTCTTAATTGCATCATTATAAATATATAAGATTTCTTTTAAATCTTCTGCTTTTGCTAATCTAATCATCTTTCCATCCTCCTCAATTATATTTAGTATACATAAGGAATACAATGACACAAATGTATGTGAATATAACTGACACGACTGTACAATTATTTAACAACATTAATTTGTTAACATAATATTATTATTTGAAATGTTTTGATATCCATTTATTCAAACGTAATCTATTTGGATTTATATGATCCATTTGTTCAAAATCTACAACGTATCCTTTTTCTTCTAGCCAACTTTTTTCAGCAATTTGACTAGAAAATTGACCTTTTATTTCAGTTTTTTTATTTGTAACAGATGTAAATGTATCAACAACTTCGTTTAAGGTTAATTCATCAGAAGCAATTTCAATAGATTGATGATTGTATTCATCTACATTTTTAAATATTTGAGCTGTTATTTTTGCGATATCATCAGAAGGAATCATCGCAAATTTTATATCAGGTGAAATAAATTCTGGAATATATATGTTATCCGCTTCTACTTTGGCAATGCGCAGAAAATTATCCATGAAAAATGATGGTTTAATAATTGTATAATTTAATGGAGATTCACTGAGCATGTCTTCAATTTTAGCTAACGCTTCAAAGTGTGGACCTGTACGATTTCTGTTAACGCCTCCTGCAGTACTGTATACAACATAAGATATATCTTGTTTTACTGCTGTATCGATAATAGCTTTACCTTGTTGTAATTCTTGTTCCACATCATTCTGTATAATTGGCTGAACACAATATACACCATATTGTTCATTCATCGCTTGTTTTAAATCACTTTGATTACTTAAATCACCTTCAAATATTTCTAAATTATCATCTTTAATATTTGCTAATTTTTGATTATGTTTGTTACGCGTAAATGCTCTAACTTTCCATCCTTCACTTAGTAATTCTCGAACGACCGCACTACCTTGCTTACCTGTAGAACCTATTACTAATATACTTTGAATCATCAATTTCCTCTCCCTTGTAAAAAACTATAATTTTCTTTATTAACTTTTAAATACGTATATTCAATCGGTTCATTTCCTTGTTCTTTAATTTCTTTATTTATAAAATCTCGAACGTCCCATACTAAATGAATAAAATCCATTAATCTATTTCTCATTAATCCATTTGGTGCTTCCATATTTAATGCTTTATGAATATCTTTAGTTGTTACATTTAATGCATCAGCAATTGTTTCCTCAGATAAATGAGATGCTTTAAAATGGTCAATTAATTCTTTGCTCGTAACTTTTCTTTGTTCTTTATTTAAAGACATGATATTCCTTCTTTCAATTCAAATTCTTTGAACTTTAACTTTGTATTTTATACAATAAACGGACAGGTATCCGATTGTCAATTTATAAGCAAGGAGGCGTCAACATGAGGAGAGATGCCGAAGAAAATAAACATCGTATAGAAACCAAAGCTAAAGCACTTTTTACTGAATTTGGTGTTGAAAATATCAGCATGAAACGAATTTCTAATGAGCTCAATCTAGGTATGGGGACACTTTATAGACATTTTGAAGATAAAAGTGCTCTTTGTTACAAATTAATCTCAAATGATTTTGAAATGTTCGTGACAGATTTAAATACAATTTCACAAAAAGAGAAGTCAAACAAAATGATTTTTATACAGTCAATCGATCGATTTTTACAGTTCAAAATAGAACATCAAGCATTACTGAAATGTGTTGAAAATAGTACAAGTAAAAAAGATTTCAAACAAACTGAATTCTATCAGTTGTTGCATGATTATTATTCAAACCTATTTAATTATGAAGAAAATGAATACTTCATTACATTCAAAGTAGATATCCTATTAAATGCACTTACGACTAAAAATTATGAATTTTTAACAAAAAATAGGAAAATGTCTAATGAAGAATTTCGTAATGCACTTGTCCAATTATTTTATAACAATTACCAAGGAGACGATTAACAATGAGAAATGTACTTATTACAGGTGGAAACAAAGGGTTAGGATTTGAAACAGCGCGTGTTTTGAAAAATCAAGGTTATAAAGTATATATCGGTTCTCGCGATGAATCACGTGGTAAAAAAGCAGCAGAGGATATTGGTGTTGATTACGTTCAATTAGATGTAACAGACGATCAATCAGTTAAATCTGCTGCAGAAACAATTCTTGATCAAGAAGGACATTTAGATATTCTCATTAATAATGCTGGTATCTCAGGTGGTTTTACTAAAGTTAGAGATATTAAACCTAAAGATATGGAAAAAGTATATCAAACAAATGTATTTGGTATCGTACGTGTGACAAATCAATTCATTCCATTATTAGAGAAATCTGAACAACCTGTTATTGTCAATGTTAGCAGCGGTTTAGGCTCATTTGGAATGGTTACTAATAAAGAAACGATGGAATCCAAAGTTAACTCACTTGCTTATTGTTCTTCAAAATCTGCCGTCACAATGTTAACGGTACAATATGCAAAAGGATTACCACATATTCAAATAAATGCAGCAGACCCAGGTTCAACAAATACAGATTTAGTTGGAGATGCAAGTAACCAATCAAAACCTGTTTCTGAAGGCGCTAAAGCAATCATTGAACTTGCAACAATTGATCAAAACGGTCCTACAGGTACATTTATAGATTCTAATGGAACAATGCCTTGGTAAGATAAACAAATTATATTTCAATCAATTTTAAAAGGAGTTCTAACAATGAAAAGTATTAATTTCGAAGAACATTTTGTATTAAAAGAAGTTCAAGAACAAATGAGTCAAATTATTCAACCATCAAAAAACGGTGTGCCATTAAAAGCAATGTTAGAAGCACTTGAACACCAAACTGGCTTTACGAATGAAGATGAAATTAATCAACATGAACAACGCATTAAATTTATGGATGAACAAAATGTTCAAATGCAAGTGTTGTCTTATGGTAATGGTTCACCTTCCCTACTTTCTGGTGATAAAGCAATCGAATTATGTCGTTATACAAATGACACTTTAAAAAAATATATTGATCAATATCCTGATCGTTTTCTAGGATTTGCTACATTACCTATTAACGAGCCACAAGCAGCTGCTGAAGAATTTAAAAGATGTGTGAATGAACTCAACTTTAAAGGTGCGCTCATCTTTGGTCGTCCAAATGGTAAGTTCTTAGATAGTCCTGAATTCCATACTATCTTTGAAACTGCAGAAGCTTTAGATGTACCTATTTATTTACATCCAGCACCAATAAGTGACGAAGCATATCAAGCTTATTATCAAAGTGATCAATATTCAGACGCTACTGCTGGATCATTTGCTTGTTTTGGTTATGGTTGGCATGTTGATGTCGGTGTCCATGCAATGCGTATTATTTTAAGTGGTATTATGGACAAATATCCAAACTTAAAAATGATTATCGGACACTGGGGAGAATTCACACCATTCTTCTATGAAAGAATGGATGAAACAATTTATGCACCAAACTTAAAACATAAACCAAGTCACTACTTCAAAAATAATTTCTTTATTACACCAAGCGGTATGTTAACTAAACCTCAATTTGAAATGGTTAAAAATGCTGTTGGTGTTGATCATATATTATATTCTGCAGATTATCCTTATATACAACCTGAAGAATTAGGTACATTCTTAGATGAATTAGATTTAACAACTGAAGAAAAAGAAAAGATTAGTTTTAAAAATGCACAAAAATTATTAAAACTTTAAAAATGGAGGAAATATAATGAATAAATTAAAATTACAAGGCGCAAATTTAAATTACTATAAAGTTGGAGAAGGACCTGTCTTAATACTTGTGCCAGGTGCTAATGGTACTGGCGATATATTCTTACCTTTAGCTGAACAATTAAAAGATCGATTTACAGTTGTAGCTGTTGATAGAAGAGATTATGGGCAAAGTGAATTAACAGAGCCACTTCCAGAACGTGCACAAAGTCCAGACGATGACTATCGTGTTAAACGAGACGCACAAGACGTCGCAGAACTTGCGAAACATTTAAGTGATGAGCCAGTATATATTTTAGGTTCAAGTTCAGGTTCAATCGTTACAATACACGTATTAAAAGATTATCCAGAAATTGTTAAACAAATTGCATTCCATGAACCACCAATCAATACTTTCCTTCCAGATAGTCAATATTGGAAAGAAAAAAATGATCAAATCGTAGAGCAAATTGCATCTGAAGGATTACAAAAAGGCATGCAAACATTTGGAGAAACATTAAACATCTCAGCAATTGACGCTAAAGACATGTCTAAACCAGTTTCAGAAGACGACGAAGCACAAAAAGCACAATACGAACGTATGATTTTCTGGGCAAATTATGAAATCAGACAATATACACATTCTGATATTACATTAGAAGATTTATCAAAACATAAAGATATTGTCACATTATTAAACGGTACAGATTCAGTAGGTTCATTCCCACAAGACGTAAACTTCTATATAGAAGAACAAACAGGTATAAAAATCGTCGACATACCTGGTGGACACTTAGGTTATGTTCAAAAACCAGAAGGATTTGCAGACACTTTAACAAAAATGTGGTTATAAAAATTAATATATAATATCACAAAACATCGCATGTCACTCATTAATGAATGACATGCGATGTTTTTAATAACCAATGTTTAATTTTATAAAACTTTATCTTCAATCAACTTTTCAATAACTCTTTTAGTATTTTGATTATCTTTAAATTCGTTAATTTCTTCATAATTATGATTATGTTCTTCATTTAGAATATAATTACCATCAATTGCTTTGTTTATCACGTCAATTAATTCCGCTTCATCGTAAGCAATTGGTCCTGGTGCATTTGATTCATTTAGTGGTGGCGTTGCTCTATAATTTTTGATTAAGTAATCTTTTTCTTTCCAATAAAATATTGGATATGCACCTCTATAAATAGCATCATATATAATCGACGAATAATCTGTAATAAAAATAATAGAATTTTTTAATGCTTCTGTTGGATTAGTATCAATAATATGAGCGTACTTTTTAAAGTTTTCTTTAAAGTACTGGGCAAATTTATTATGAGGTACGATCAATAATCTATCGAGTAAACCTGCTTTTTCAAATGCATCGATTACTTCAATAATTGACTGATAGTATGAAGTTTTTTCTATCTCATTATTTACAACATACATTTCTTCCCAATATCTCCAAGTTGGCATAAATGCTATTTTGTTTGCATTTTTATTAAGATATGCATGATCTAATTTAGGCAATCCTGTTTTCATAAGATCCTCTTTATCATATCCCATTTTATAAAATTCTAAAGCTTCTAGTTCAGAACTAATAACACTCTTTACTAAATTATTATTTTGATTTTCTTTATAAAAACTCCTACCTTGTGGATTTTCTACAGGTTTGGCAAACATAATACCATGTTGTAAAAAGTACAATGGTGTCTTTTTTATTTTATTAGAAAGTAAATTATCAAAAGTTTTGGTTGCTATAACATGATTGCTAAGTTCACTTGAAATAAAATGATCAGCCATAAACACATAATAATAATGTTTGAATGAGAAACGTTTTAAAATATCATGTTTATATTTCTTTCGTAAAATTTCATAACTACTAGATTTCTTATCGATAACAAATTTATTCACTGAGTTTAAATGCTCTAATTTTTTAATAGCTTCAAATGTCACAAATCCTGATTCAGAAGCACTTGAGGCATCTTTTTCAAAATACAAATTTACATTTTTCTTTTTAAATTTCAAAACAGAATCAGCAATCATTTTCGATAAGCGAATTTTAAATTGATTGAATTGATTATAAATAGGTAATTTAGGTATTGCCGTAATAACTGCTTTATCAACTGCACTTATTCTCGAAATATATGATGTTTTTTTATGATTTTTTGTACATAATACTGTATTCTTTAAATCATCTGGTTTATCTACAATAAGCGGATGTATCATGATTTCGTTATAAGCAAAGTATAAATTATTATGAACTTCTTTTAATTCCTTTAGTTTATATTTGGAAACTTCAAATTCAAAATCCCCGTTATCTTCCCATTGAATTTTGGCTAAGATAAGTCCGTCACTTGTCACTACGTTATTAAAAAGAATATTAAAATGATACTTATGATCTATATGTCCTCTAAATTTAATTCCATGCCTTGTATTACTCGAATTAATATGTGAAACATTGAAAGTCGGTTGTTCAGCAAGATCTTGTTCTATATTTATTAAATCTGGACGATTGTACGAAATAGTAAATAGTCTATTATTTAATTTAACAATAACAGGATTAAAATTTTGCAAAGCAGTTTTTGATTTTATTTTTAAATGTTTTTCTTTAATAAGTTCGCTTATCTTTATGACTTCATTTGATAAATTAGAAAGTTCAAAGGTGTTGTTAGATATCAAATTAAAACCTGAGCGCCCTTCCAAATCTATCATCTGAACATATGACGTTTTTATCGCAAATTCCTTTCTAGCAATCGTATATTCTAATAAACTCACTATGTGATGATATCTAATCTTTAAATAAATATAAGGTTCATTAGAACGAATTCTTTCTAATGAATCGATTTTTGAATACCCCTTTAAAAAAATTGATTCATTTAATTCATATTTATTATTATTCTCATCTAATACTTCATAAGCATATTTTGTCTTTTGAATTTTGAATTTGTCATAATATGATTCAATGCTAACATCTAAACTTTTTTCCGTGTTACCATTTAAATAAGGTGAAATATAAATCATGCCATTCTTAATATGAACATACAAAGCCTTTTGATCGATTTCTAATATCATTAAAATATTATCTTCAAAATTAGTCTTCTTAATGGCATGTTCACGCAAATCTAAATATTTTGAAGTGATATAGAAAAATTCCTTGCTATCAAACATTTTAATTTTTAAAAAATCATTTGTATTTTTTTCTATTAAACAAACTTCATTAAAAACCTTTTTTATATTCATTACATATCTTCCCCATTGTTTTGATTTGTACAAATTTTAATTTCAACTTAATCATTATATTAACATACATACAATTTTAACTTTATGACTTAAGAATTAATACCTACTTCTAAAAGTTTACTTTTTAAATTTGTCACATTTTAGACACAACGAATATAAATTCATTTTTCAAACTTACCCTCTTGTATTAACAATAAATACATGTTTATTTATTCATCATTAAGTGACTTTATAATATTCATAAAATTTTAATGTGTTCATATATTCAATAAACCACAATTTATTAATTTATTTATCTTGCTCAGTTCATATCTCCAAATGTATACTACTAAAGTTATTATTTTAAGGAGACAAATTATGAAAAAATTAAATTATGTATTTTGGTTATGCTTTTTAGCTTTGATAACTATTATACCAATGCTTTGGGGAGGTCAAGGTTTATTAGTTATTATATTTATAGGATTAATGCTTCTATCATTTTATTTCACAATTGTATATTCATATAATATGATTGTTTCATTTTTTGGATTTAAAAACATAAAAAGAGATTATCTCATTAAACAAGATAGAACAAAGTTTTTAATTTTAGTTGCTGCTCATAATGAAGAAAGTGTGATTCGGGAAACGATTAGAAATCTTAAACAAATTAATTACGATAAAAATTTATATGATATATGCATCGTTAGTGATAACTCTACTGATCTTACAACACAAATTGCTTTGAATGAAAATGTACTTGTTGTAGATACTATTAAAAATGAATTTGAACGAGAAGGTGTTGGTAAACCAGCAGGTATTCAATACGCACTTAGAAAATTAGGTTTTGAAAATGTTAAACGTCAATATGACATGATTATGGTTTTAGATGCTGATAATTTTGTTAGTAAAAATATTTTAAAAGAAGTCAATTCACAATTTATTACTAAAGGTAGACCAACAGCTATTCAAACTTATCTTGATAGTAAAAACTACTCTAAATTTATGAGTTTAGCCTACTCAGTTGTATTTTGGACAAACAATCGGTTTATGCAATTAGCAAAATATAAATTAAACTTACCTAATTCAATTGGTGGTACAGGTTTTTTTGTGAAAACAGATTGGCTAATTGATAAAGGCGGATTCAAATTTGATTCACTTACAGAAGATTTAGAAATGGAAATTGAGATTATCAATGATGGCGGACGTATATTATGGAATGACCATGCGTCTATTTATGATGAAAAACCAGAAGAAACAAAAGTGAGTATGATACAAAGACATAGATGGATAAAAGGTCATTGGTACGTTGCTTTCAAACAAATTTTACCTTTAACTAAGAGATTTATTATGACTTTAAACATTAAATACTTAGACAAAATATTTTTCTTAATGAGTATGGGTAAAGCATTTCATATATTCTTAATATTTATAGTGCTAATCAGTAATATTATATTATTAACCCATCATCACCTGTTGCTATCAACTTTAGCAGCTTTGAATATATTTGGCGCATTGCATTTATTGAATGATTATATGTTCTATATTACAGGGCTAAATGCATTACTTATTATTTATAGTTTCGTCATTTTACCAATGTATAGTGTCTATGCAAAACTTAGAAATATTAATCCAATCAAAATTGTACTATCTTTACAATGGTTTATGATAACTGATTTTATCGTACAATTATTCGGTTTATTTACATGGTCAAATCAACAAACTTGGATTAGAACACCCCACTCTAAAGTTAGTATAGAAACAAGTGAAGAAGCTTACCATACACCAGGTACTTATGAACACGATAACCAACCTGCAATACAAGTCCCTGAAGTTGGTTTAAATGCAAGTAATCATATTGTAGAGCAACATAAATAAATAAAATCCCTTATGACTAATTGAAACATCAATCATAAGGTTTTTTTACTTACTTATATTCTCAGATAATAAACTATACATAAATTGATCACTAATTTCATATATTACAGGTTTACTTTTAATTTTTATTAATTTTTCTTCATGGCTAGAAATAACATTATTAATCTTTCCTCTTGAATAACCTGAAGCTTTTTGTAGTTCTTTCAAAGTAATTCTTGAATATTTACTGCCAAATACTTTATCTTGTAGCAAAATATATAATATTTTATATTCATACTTATCATAATGTTTGTTGTGTAATGCTAGTTGTATTTTATTGATAATATTAATATTCTCTTCAAAATTGTCGATTATATTTTCTTGTCCTTCGATTAAAATACTCAACATATCATCAATAAAATTAGTTAATTCACCTTTATTGAAATAATTTGAAGTATCAGCAAAAGCTTTATAATATTTAGACTTGTTATTATTTACAGAATATGAAAATGAAAGTGCTGTATATGGGTCTAATAAATCGATTAATTTTCTAGCTATTATATATCTACCAATACGCCCATTCCCATCATAAAATGGATGTATATATTCAATAATATAATGACTTGCCAAAGTTTTAATAAGTTCAGGTGATTCATGACTTTTTATATAATCTATAAGCTTTGTTAATAATTCTATCACTTTCGATTCACTATATTCATTTCTATGAACCCATATATTTTTAGAATGATCAAATACGCCTATACTACTAGCTCTAAACATCTTACCGTCCGGATGTTCACTTTTTTTGATTTCATCAGAAATAATTTCATCGTATATTTTTCTGAAATCCGCAACAGAATTTAGATCAAGTTCTCCAAATTTCATCATTAAATACTGAGTCACTAATCCAGTAAACCTTTTATCTTTCTTACTTGTATTATTTAATGCTTCAGCTATTTCTTTTTTAGTACTTTTAATATTTTCAGTTTCGTTCGTACTTTGTAATTCGTTAATTAATAACTTATTAATATATGCATGCGTTGCTATTCTAGGAAGATTAGCAGATAATTGTTTGATTTTAGATGAATTTAATAGAATTCTTTCATACTGCTTAAACAGACTTTTATTTATTGAATAAAATAATGGATATTGTATATCGAGTAATTGTTTCTCACCTTGCATGGGACTAATGTTTATATCTAATAAGTAACTTGAATAATGTCTGATTCTCATATCATATTCTTCTTGCATAACATCTGTTCCAAACATATGAAAAATCGTTTTAAGTGATTTATACTTCATTAACTTCACTCCTATTTAACATATATGCCGAATATGTTCATTAGATATATTCATTATATACTCAAAATAGCTAAAATCATAGAATTAGTTCAATAGCTATAATACAAAAGTCATTTTGATAACAATAAAAAACCCTAACCGCTTTCGGTTAGGGTTTTAAAATTTGAGAACTATTCTACTTAGCGTATTCAGTAGCTCTCATTTCCCGGACAACTGTCACCTTAATATGCCCTGGATATTGTAATTCGCCTTCTATTTGATCTTTAATATCTCTAGCTATTCTATGTGCTTTCAAGTCGTCAATATCTTCAGGAGAAACAATTACTCTAATTTCTCTACCTGCTTGTATTGCGAATGCTTTTTCAACACCTTGATAACCTTCTGATATTTCTTCTAATCTTTCTAAACGTTTCACATAATTTTCTAAAGTTTCTCGTCTAGCTCCAGGTCTTGCAGCACTTAACGCATCTGCTGCTGCTACCAGTATAGAAATAACTGATGTTGGTTCTACATCCCCATGATGTGAGTGTATTGCATTTATGACTGTATCATGTTCATGATATTTCTTTGCAAGTTCTACCCCTATTTCAACATGGCTACCTTCAACTTCGTGATCAATAGCTTTACCAATATCATGTAATAAACCTGCACGTTTTGCTAAAGTAACATCTTCACCTAGTTCAGCTGCTAACATTCCTGAAAGTTGTGCAACTTCTACTGAGTGTTTCAGTACACTTTGGCCATAACTTGTACGATATTTCATACGTCCTAAAATTTTAACCAATTCTGGGTGTAAGTTATGAATACCTAATTCAAATGTCGCTTGTTCACCGGATTCTCTCATTAGGTCATCCACTTCTCTTCTCGCTTTTTCAACCATATCTTCAATTCTACCTGGATGAATACGTCCATCAGATACTAAATTAGTTAAGGCTGTCTTAGCGATTTCTCTTCGAATTGGATCAAATCCAGATAATATAACCGCTTCTGGTGTATCGTCTATAATTAAATCTACACCTGTTAATGTTTCTAAAGTACGAATATTACGACCTTCACGACCGATAATACGCCCTTTCATCTCATCATTTGGTAAATTCACAACGGATACAGTCGATTCTGAAGTATGATCTGCTGCTAACCTTTGTACAGTAATAGACAACAGTTCTTTAGCTTTTTTATCGACATTTGTTTTTAGTTCTCTTTCTTTTTCTTTTACAAGTACAGCAATATCATGTGACAGTTCTTCTTCTACTTGTGAGAATTGCTCTTTACGAGCTTCTTCACGTGTGAGTCCGGAGATGCGTTCTAGTTCTTGTTCATGTTTCATTATTATTTCTTGAACATTACTCTCTTTTGCATCTACCTGTTGTTGTCGCTCTTCAATTTTAGCTTCTTTGTTTTCTAGAATTTCATCTTTTTTGTCTAAAAGATCAGATTTGCGCTCTAAATTTTCTTCTTTTTGAAGTAATCTTGCTTCTTGCTTTTGTAGGTCACTTCTTCTCTCTCTAATTTCACTATCAAGATGATCTCTAATTTGTTGATTTTCTTCTTTTGCTTCAATCAACTTTTCTTTCTTAAGACTCTCAGCTTCTTTGTTAGCTTCACTTATAATATAGTGAGCAGACTGACGAGCTTGATCTTGCTTTTTCGTTAAGCTATTATGTGCGAAAAAGTATCCTACAACAACACCTAGAATAACTCCTAGCAAAATGAGTAAGAGGGTTAATAAGTCCACATAAACACCTCCTTCTATCTAGGTTCTACGTCTTATATATACAAAAATATGATTAAATGAAACTATGGAATCATACAACTCAATTGTACGTTTAAATTTGTACAAGTGTCAAGGACATGGACTTTAATTTTTAATTCTATTTTTATAAAAAAACATTCTATAGATTACACAATGAAACGTAATCTATAGAATGTTTAATTTAATGACAAAATACTATTTAGTCTAGTAAAGTTTCTTGTTCAGGTTCATTAGGTTTATCTTCTTTTTTAGCTTCTTCTTTCTTCTTACCGTTAAAGCCTAATTGATCTCTTAAGATTCCATCAATTTCTTCAATAATAGCTGGATTTTCTTTTAAGTAAGTCTTAACGTTTTCTTTACCTTGACCCATACGTTCTCCGTTATATGAATACCAAGCACCTGATTTATCTACAATATCAAATTCAACTGCTAAGTCGATTAATTCACCTTCACGTGAAATACCTTCACCGTACATAATATCAACTTCTGCTACTCTGAATGGAGGCGCAACTTTGTTTTTAACAACTTTAATTTTAGTTCGGTTACCAACTACTTCTTGACCTTGTTTCAATTGTTCAGCACGACGTACTTCTAAACGAACAGAACTATAGAACTTCAACGCACGTCCACCTGGTGTTACTTCAGGATTACCGAACATAACGCCAACTTTTTCACGAATTTGGTTGATAAAGATAGCTGTTGTATTTGATTTAGAAATAGCACCTGATAATTTACGTAAAGCTTGACTCATTAATCTTGCTTGTAAACCAACGTGTGTATCTCCCATTTCACCTTCAATTTCAGCTTTAGGTGTTAATGCAGCAACTGAGTCGACAATAACAATATCAACTGCACCACTACGAACAAATGCTTCTGCAATCTCTAAACCTTGTTCACCGTGGTCAGGTTGTGATAAATATAGGTTATCAATATCTACGCCTAAGTTTTTAGCATAAACAGGATCTAGTGCGTGCTCAGCATCAATAAAAGCAGCTACGCCACCTTGTCTTTGCGCTTCAGCGATAGCGTGTAAAGCTACTGTTGTTTTACCAGAACTTTCTGGACCATATATTTCAATGATACGTCCTTTAGGGTAACCACCAACACCTAATGCTTTATCAAGTGTGATTGAGCCACTAGAAACTGCTGATACTTCTCTGCTTGTATTATCCCCTAGCTTCATTACTGCCCCTTTACCAAAGGATTTTTCCATATTCTTAATTACTGTATCGAGTGCTTTTTGACGTTCGTTCACGCGATAACCTCCTATATATATAAAATGAATTTACTTGTTTAATTAGCTATTATTACTATAAATGCTTTTGTTCTAAAATGCAAGTATAAAGCGAATATTTGTTCGTGTTTTTGTACGCATTTTTTAAAATTAAGCGAACATAAGTACCGATTTTATAAATTATCGCAAGTTATCTTAATTGGTTCAAAAACTTTATAAGTGCTATATTGCTTATTCTATCACGTCTTCCAGCATATGATTGACTTATTGACGAAATAAATTTTTCGTTTTTTTGCATATGTGAAATATATACTGTTGATTCTTTATGATCTTGTTTTAAAACAATAACACTTTCTACTTTAAATGTTGATTTTAACTTGTTAGCAATTTGTTCAACTGATTCATCTTGACTAATATTCAACATTTCGTCTGTCCATGAATTTTGTAAAATATATGATTTTAAATATTGTTCGCTATCTTTAGATAGTTTAAGTCGAGCATTTAATACACCATCTGTAATTTCATCATATATAACAAATGGTTGATCTAATTCATTAAATACAGCATCTTCAACTGTTAAATCATCGCTACCATAATAAAATTCGCCTATTCTATTTAATATTTCTGTTTTAACAGGCTGGATTAAATCTATCGCTTGTTGTTTAGTATTCGCATTAGCCGTAATGCGGAGTGATACTTCATGTTGACCAGCAAGTGGTGCAATTGTAGGATTGGATTGATTATCTATTAAATCAATCAGCTCTGTTTCCAAACTAGATTCACCAATACCCATAAATTTCAATGACTCAGAAAAGATGACACGTTCTTCATTTAAGAAAAATGGTACAAGATATTGATTGACCATTGGTTGAAGTTCTTTCGGGGGACCAGGTAATAATACGACTTTTTTATCATCCACTTCTAAATACATGCCTGGTGCCATACCAAAGTCATTCTTCAGTACTTCACTACCTTCAATAACAAGTGCTTGTTGTCTATTATTAGGCGTCATCGTACGGTTTTCATTTTTGAAATATTGTTCAATCTGATCCATAGCTTGTTTATTTGTTTCTAGTGATTTACCTAATACTTTACCAACAGTTTGTTTTGTTAAATCATCTTTCGTTGGTCCTAAACCACCTGTTAAAATTACAACGTCATGATGCGCTAATTCTTCTTTAAAAGTACGTTCTAACCTTCCAGGATTATCGCCTACAGCAACGTGTCTCATAACACTTGCACCGAGTTCATTGAGTACTTTTGATATAAACTGTGCATTTGTGTTAGCAATTTGTCCTAATAAAATTTCAGTACCTACGCTTAAAATACTAACTTTCATATTTTTGCCTCCTACAGAAAAACCTACAAACGAAATGTTGTAGGTTAAATGTTGTTATTATTTTGATCCTTTAAATACATCTCTACCATGATAAAAATACTCTATACCAGATAGAATTGTAAAGAAAGTAGCAATATACATGAGCCATTGCCCAAGATTAATTTGCCATAAAGTAGAGAATGGTTCTTGTAATAGGATAAATACAATTGCGACCATCGTTACAGCCGTTTTAATTTTACCTAATTGACCAGCTGCACTTACAAAGCCTTGTTCAATTTGAAGTAATCTTAGTCCTGTTACAGCAAATTCTCTAGCAATGATGATAATAGCAATAACTGATGATACTTTATCAAGTTCTACTAATGCAATTAATGCACTCGCTACTAATAATTTATCAGCTAGAGGGTCTAAAAATTTCCCCATGTTTGTAACAAGTTTCCATTTTCTCGCTAAATAGCCATCAAACCAATCTGTAACAGAAGCTAAAATAAATATAATACCAGCTATAAATTGTTCTATTCTCATTTCTTGTCCAAATAAGAAATGCATGTCACCCATATTAAAATCTACAAGTAAAAATAAAACAAATACAGGTATTAAAATAACACGTAATACTGTTAATTGATTAGGAATATTCATATTCGTTCTCCTTCTTTTCTTACAACTGCATAATAATACTATTATAAATCAATACTATATATAATTAAATGATAATTATTAATAATATCCAACCGATTAAGCATACACCAAAGAATGTAACCATTTGTGTTATGAGTTTAGCTACCATTTTATTCTCTGATATTTCAGTTTGGCTTCTTTTTTCTTGCGTAAGCTGTCTAAAAGCTTCTTTAGCAGAAGGTGCTGTTTTAGGCAACTCACTTTGATGTTTATCAATTAATTCTGGTGCACTCATATTGATTGCAGAAGCATATTTCGTTATGAAACCTCTTGTATAATCGGGATTTGGTAGATTTTCAAATTCATTCTTTTCGATCATCATTAAAAATGGTCGTTGTATCTTTGTTTTTTCTTCAAGTTCAACTAAAGTCATCCCTAATTGTTCTCTTTTACTTCTTAACGTTTCTCCAATATATTTCAAATATATTCACCTCAAACAATTTATTCAAAAAATCCAAATCCATCTCCAAATGCCATATTGTCATTTGTAAATAAATCATTTTTATTTAATTGCTCATATGTAATTTCTTGGTCTTCTGTTTCTCTTAGTTCAATAATATAATCAAAATCTTCAAGGCTATATTCAGAGCGTTGTACAAATAGATCAGGATGTTCTACTACTTTAATTGTTGGTAAACTCATAACTTCTCTAACGAGTTGTTTATGCTTTTCATCAGTTTGCTTAGATGTTACAGCACCATCAATAATATAAACATTTTCATCACTATATTCACCTTTTAATAAAGAGCTTCTTACTGTTTGCTTAATAAGCGTCGAACTAATAAACAACCATTTTTTATGGGCACACACACTAGCGGCAACAACAGATTCTGTTTTACCTACTCTTGGCATACCTCTCACACCAATCAATTTATGACGGTTCTCTTTAAAAAGTTCTGCCATAAAATCAACTAATAAACCTAAATCTTTTCTTTCGAATCTAAAGGTCTTTTTGTCATCAACATCTCGTTTAATATATCTACCGTGTCTTACCGCTAATCGATCTCTTAAGCCTGGTGTACGTAACTTTTTAATGGTAATATCATCAATTTCTTTAACAATATTTTCAAAGCGTTTAACTTTATTCATATCATCTGTCTTAATGAGTAACCCTCTTCGACCTTGATCGACACCATTTATCGTAATGATATTAATACCTAAAATACCAAGCAAACTAGAGATATCCCCTAATAAACCTGCTCTATTTACTTGTATATCGTATTCTAAGTACCATTCTTTTTTAATGACTTCTTCCATAATATCCACCCCAATATTAAATATACCATCCTCCGTTTACACGTAGGACTTGACCGGTCACACTTTGAGATAACGGATTTAATAAATATCCCACCGTTGCCGCAACTTCTTTAGTTTGAACAAACCGACCTTGTGGTATTTCATCTTTTAATTGTGTTTGTGTAATTTCATCAAGTTCATCTGTCATTTTACCATGAACGACACCTGGACATATAGCATTTACTGTAATAGATGTTAAAGCAAGTTCTTTTGCTAAAGATTTAACAAGACCAAGTTGAGCAGCTTTCATTGTTGAATAGATTGTTTCGTAACTTGCACCAGTCTCTCCCCAAATAGATGATATAACGATTATTCTGCCATTTTCACTCTTTCTAATATCATCAACAAATAATTGAACAATTTTTATGAGCGCATATACATTCAAGTTATATTGAACATCAATTTCATCATCTGTAAAATCTTGAATCGCACCAAATGACGATTGCCCAGCTGCATATATTAATTGATCAATATGTCCGATTGATGTTAAGAATTGTAAATTATCTTTGTTTGTTAAATCGAATTGTAGAAAAGTAACAGGTTGTCCGCCATATCTTTGTTTGAGTTCATTAATATTAGATCGGTTATAATGTAGTATCACTTCATGCCCTAGTGATAAACATTCATCAACAATTGATAATCCAATGTCACCACTACCACCAACAATAAATGTTCTAGCCATTTTGTTTCACCAAACGACTTTCTACAACATGATCGAAGTCTATTAATGAAGCCAATGTTTCTTGTACACTTTCTACTGTTATAGATTCTAAAATGTTTACAAGTTCAAATAGTTCTACACCTTCGAAATAGAATTTAGTATATTGATTTGCAATATATTCTGGAGAATTTAAGCTTGATACAATTTCGCCTAAAGTTTGTTTTCTCACTCTCTCTAACTCTTCTAAAACAAAACCATTTTCTATATATTTTTTAAGTTCTGCTTTAACCGATTCTTTAAATTCATTATGATAATCAGTTGTCACAGCTAGAATCAAATAACTATATGTCATTTCGTTAGCAAATTGATAACCAAACGTATCATCAATCACTTCTTTTTCTAAATTTGATTGATAAAATTCAGTTTGTTCACCAAACATTAAATCTAAAGCAATCATCATTTCCATATCATTTTTTACGCGTACTTTATCAGAAATAGTATTAGGCTTGAACTTATATGCCAACATTGTTTTTTCTTGAACAATGTCCATTTTCGTTTCGACATATGGTGTATGGACGGATGTCGGTTCGTCTATTACTTTTCTCGTAATAGGTGGCATTTCGTGCATATTTCTTTTGTCTTCATGTTCGCGTACTAATTGTATAGTTTCTTCTGGATCGACGTCTCCAACAATGATTAACACCATATTTGCTGGATGGTAAAACGTTTCATATGATAAATATAAATCTTCAGCTGTAATATCATAAATACTTTCAACAGAACCTGCTATATCCACTTGTACAGGATGATTATGATAGAGTGCGCCTAAAGTTTGGAACATTAATTTATAATTAGGCTGTTCTTGGTACATCTTAATTTCTTCAGCGATTATACCTTTTTCTTTTTCTACTGTTTTCTCAGTAAAATACGGACTTTCAATCATTTTTAATAAACGAATAATATTATCGTGTACATTTCCAGTCGCACTAAATAAATAACTTGTTCTATCAAATGTCGTAAATGCATTAACTTGTGCATCATTTTCAGCAAAACTTGTAAAGACATCGCCATCTTCTTTTTCGAACAATTTATGTTCTAAGAAATGTGCTACCCCGTCCGGAACAGTCACAAAATCATCTTTGCCATGTGGCTTAAATGTATGATCAAGAGAACCGAAATGTGTTGTGTATGTCACAAAAGTCTTTGAAAATCCTGCTTTTGGAATGACAACTACTTTTAAACCATTTTCTAAAGTATCTTCGAATACAGTTTCATCAATCTGTTTATAATATTGATTACGCATTGTTATCACCTTCAGTCAGTATATATATTGTATCTAATTGTCCAAGTTGTGCGGTCTTTTTAATATCTTCAATTGTGATAGATTCAATTTCTTTAATCCAATCATCATAGTTATAAACGGATTGATATCTCGCATGTGTATGCAATAAGTCAATCATTTGTCGTTGTTTATCAAACATTTCTCGTGCGTGTGAAATTAAGACTTTCTTCGCTAACGTCAGTCTCTCTGTTTCAATTTCACCTTGTTGAATATCTTTAAAAATATTTAAAATTGTTTCTTTAGCGACATGTACTTTATCTTTAGAGATGCCACCAACTATATATAAGAATCCATTTCTTGCATCGATTTGAGAATGTATTGAATAGGCTAAACTTTGTTTTTCACGTACTTCACTAAATAAAATTGAAGAAGCATCTCCACCTAGCAACATATTTAACACTAAGAACGAATAATATTCTTTAGAATGGAATGTTATTGGAAACCTATATCCCATATTTAATTTTGCTTGATCAATCTTTGTATAATCTACTATTTCTTTTACTTCTTTAATATCTTTTAATAATGTCGTTTCGATTTCTAATTGACTATTATGATCAAAATTAAAATATTCATGACACAATGATTTAACTTCATCTAATTCAACATTTCCAATAATATATGTAGATATCGCATTCTCGTGTAACAAATCATGGTATGTATTGACTAAAGATTCAGGTGTTACGTTATCAATGTCTTCTAGTCGACCAGATGCTAAATATTTATATGGCTCATCTTCAAACATATGATTCATAAATTGAATAAATGCACGTTGAGATTTGTTGTCTTCAATTGCAGTTAATTTTTTATGTAATAAAGATTTTTCTTGCTTCGTGTATTTTTCGTTAAATTTACCATTTTCAATCAGTGGATTAAAAATCACTTCATGCAATAATTTAACGGCTTGTTCGAATAATGGAAACTCACTATTTAAATATTTTTCATTTACGATTTCAATACCAATTGTCATGATATGATTATTAGCTTGTTTAATGACATAGCTAAATAAATGCGCACCATATAAGTCCGCAAGCAAATTATTCATTTCTTTATCAGTTTGGTATTGTTTTGTAACACGTGTAATTAATTTACTTAAAATTGACCTAGATGTAATCGTCTCACTGTTTAAAGGTGCTACAAATTTAAAAACGATAGTCGTTGTTTTAAATTTTTCAGTTGGTATCACATAAACGTCATTTGAAGATAATTGTATATGTTCTGTTGTTATCATAATAGATACCTCTCTTATATGTATGTATATAGAGAAACAAAGCAACAATTGTTACTTTGTTTCTCTCAATATATTTATTATATCCTATTTCTTGTAATTCGAAACTTTACAAGACTGCTTTTAAAATAATTTAGTGAATAAAGTACAGGTGTGCCATGTTCGTTATAATGAACTTGTGTTAATAACATCATTGCATCGTCTGGCTCAGAGTTCAATATTTCACTAATATACGGCTCATAACTAATGGATTCTATAGATGTATTAGCATGTGTAATTTTAAATTCTACTTTACTTTCAATTGCGGATAAAATAGATGAATTGGATCTATAGTCACTGCATGCAAATAAATCAGTAGCAATTTTATCTAGACAATACACGACTGGTTCACCATTTGCTGTACGTACTCTTTCTATTACCGAAATAGATGCATCTTTTTCTAAGTTTAATACTTCTATATCTTTTAAAGTTGCAACTTCTTCATCTAAACTAATAAATTCTGTTCCAGCAACTTCACCATTTTTTTCAATCATTTTTGTAATACTTACTAATTCGTCTAATGGATAATAATATGGTTGTGTAGGTTTCACCACTGTTACGTCGCCTGTTTTTTGAGATAAAATTTGTTCCGTGACAAGTTCATGTATGGCTTTTTCGATTTCATCATAATTTATATTTAACAACTTTTTAATTTCAAACTCATTCGGAATAGCATCTCCCGGTTTAAGTTCAGCTGTTTGAATTTTATCTAATATCCAATTTTTAACGAAATTTGTACTTGCATTTGTAGACATAATATCCCCCTATTCGTCTTGATAAATATCAACCAATACTTGTCTAGGTTTACTACCTGATTGAGGACCAATAACACCATTACTTTCCAAATCATCCATTAACCTAGATGCCCTATTATAACCTATTCTAAATCTTCTTTGTAATAAACTCGCACTTGCTTTTTGTTCTTCTACAACAAATAAATATGCTTCTTTGTATAAAGCATCTTCACTTTCCATTTCATTTGCTTCTGTCGGTTCGTCAGGTTCCATCTCTTTAACATAGTTCGCTGTTTGTTCTCCAATAACATGTTGAACAACTGATTCAACTTCACCATCAGAAAGAAATGCACCTTGTATTCTTGTTGGTTTTGAAGAGTCTCTAGATAAGAATAGCATATCACCTCTACCTAGTAATTTTTCAGCACCACCACTATCTAAAATTGTTCTAGAATCAGTTGCAGAGCTTACTGCAAACGCAATTCTAGAAGGTATATTAGCTTTAATACTACCTGTTATAACATCAACAGATGGTCTTTGTGTCGCAATAATTAAGTGTATACCTGCTGCACGTGCAAGTTGTGCGATTCTCATAATGGATGATTCAACATCTTTACCAGCAACCATCATTAAGTCAGCAAGTTCATCAACAATGACGACAATATAAGGTAATTGCGCTTGTTTTTCTTCCATTTCTTGATTTGTACGTTCAATAAATTGATTATATCCTTCAATATTTCTTGCACCAACGTGTTGGAACAAGTCATATCTTTTTTCCATTTCGGATACAATTTTTTGTAATGCTTGATTTGCCTTTTGAGGATTTGTAACAACAGGTGTTAACAAATGTGGTATCCCGTTATACACATTTAATTCAACCATCTTAGGGTCAATAAGCATTAATTTTACTTCATGTGGTTTAGCATTCATTAATATACTTGTGATAATACCATTAATACAAACAGATTTACCACTCCCTGTAGCACCTGCTACGAGTAAGTGAGGTAATTTGTTTAATTCTGCTGTAATTGGTTCACCTGAAATATCTCTTCCTAATGCAACTTCAAGTTTATTTGATGTTGGTTTTGCCTCATTCAGTACTTCTTTCAGCGTTACCATTGAAATATGTTCATTAGGCACTTCAATTCCAACTGCCGACTTACCTGGAATAGGCGCTTCAATTCTAATATCTTTTGCTGCTAAATTCAGTGCAATATCATTACTTAAATTAACGATTTTGTTTACTTTCACACCTTGAGCTGGCTGTACTTCGTATTGAGTAACAGCTGGTCCAATCCTAATTTGAGTCACTTTCGCATCGACATTAAAGTTTCTTAATGTAGCTTCAAGTAGTTTTCCTTTTTCTTGAACTGTCTTTTTAGACACTGATTGAGATTTAGGCGGATCATTTAAAATTGTAATCGGTGGTAATTTATAATTTAAATTCTCAGTCTCATCTATAGTTGATTCATTCATTTCAGATTCATGATTATCATGATCTTGTTGAACGGGTTGTTTAGGTTGTTGTGTTCTTTTGGATGCTAACTTTTCTTGCGATTCAAAGATTGGAATTTCTTCATTAGTTTGTTGTTTGTCAATTTTAGAAATTTCTTGAACTGGTTCAACTTCTTCTAAATGTGAAACGTCTTTAGGCTGCTCTTTTTGACGCTTTTCTTTTTCTAGTTGTTTAGCTTTCGCTTTTTCTTCTCTTTTTTGTTCAAGATTTGTCATTTTTGATTTAGTTTTACTTTGCGCCATATCAAATGCTGATTTAGTAATATCACGATGTCTTTTCTTCATGATTAAAATAACACTAGATAGTAAAACGAGTATCGTTAATAAACTATATCCAAAGACGGAAATAAGCTTGCTTATGACATTAAATGCATAATAACCAATATAACCACCACCGTTAAAGTAAAATGCATTTCGTTCTAAACTTGAATATGTTTCACTCAAGGTTGTCTTAAACGTATTAAACGATGGATCTTTGAAATATAATACTAACTGCATAATGAATAGCAATGCTACTTGAAAGACGAGCAATCCGTTTACTCTTCTTGTGAATTTTAATTTGCCGTTCACTGTTATTAATAGTGAAATAATCGCTATCAGTATATAGGTGAAATATTTTGAGAATCCAAATAAGAAATGAAAGAAGCTATCAATCATTAAACCTATAAATCCTAATTGAAAAATACCTAACACGAGTAAAAACAACACAATCATCTGTATGACATATTTTAATGTATTATCTTTTTGCTTTTTCTTGCCACGTGTTGTTTTTCTTTTACGTGTTGCTGGCTTCTTCTTTTGTACCATTTTTGAAATAGCCTCCTTATCTATAATGCAAAAAGAGGCTGGGACATAAATAGATGTCTCAGCCTCATATAGTATGTAGGCAGTTAATGAACAAATAGCGTGTATGACACATTATTTGTTCATCTTTGCCGAGATGGAAAAACTCATTGTATTGATATAGAATTTAATCTCATCTCTTGACTGTTAAAAATCATCCATAAAACAATTCATTAGATTTCTGAAATAATTGGAATAATCATCGGGCGACGTTTCGTTTGTTCATATAGATACTTACCGAGTTTATCACGCATATTTTGTTTCATTTCAGACCATTCAATTTTCTTTTGAAGTAAACCTTCTTCAACAATTTCACGGACTTTTTCTGAAGCGTCGTTTAATAACTCTTCACTTTCTCTAACATAAACGAATCCACGTGATTGAATTTCAGGTCCACCAACGATTTTTCTATTTTTAGGATCTAAAGTTACAACAGCTATAAATATACCATCTTCAGCTAATAAGTGTCTGTCTCTCAAAACAATATTACCTACGTCTCCAACACCGATACCATCAATTAATACGTTACCAGCTGTAACTTTTTCATTAGCAATCATTTTTTCGCCATCAAAATTAACAACGTCACCTTTTTCTAGTAAGAAAATTTTCTCAGGGTCTACGCCTGTTTCAGCTGCTAATTTCGCATGTGCGATTTGCATTTTAAATTCACCTTGTACTGGAATAAAGTATTCAGGTTTCATTAAATTAAGCATCATTTTAAGTTCTTCCATACAACCATGACTAGATGCATGTGTTTTTTTGTTATTAGGCATAATGTGTGCGCCAGCTTTAACTAATTCATTTAAAGTCTGACCAATAATCACTTCCATATTAGCAGAAGCTGTTGTAGAAATATAAACATTATCGCCTTCTAAAATATTTAAAATAGGATGTCTTTGTTGAGCCATTTGACCTAATGCTTCAATTGGTTCACCTTGCATACCTGTAGCAATAATAATTAATTCATTTTTAGGATATTTACTAATGTCATGCACGGGTACTAAAAGATTTTCTGGAATATTAAAGTAACCTAATTTACGTGCAACATTGAAAGAACTTTCTAAAGAACGTCCTAAGAATGAAACTTTACGGTTTAATTTACTAGCCGCATTCAGCACTTGTTGAATACGAATAAAGTTAGATGCATAACATGAAACGATAATGCGCCCATTTGCTTTTGCAAATTCATCGACCATGTGACTTTCGATTACATTTTCTGGAACGTTGTAACCAGGTTTTTCTGCTTCTGTTGAATCACTAATCAAAGCAAATACACCATTTTGACCAATTTCAGTCATCTTAGCGATATCTGGTGCATAGGCACCTTGTAAACTTTGGTCGAATTTAAATTCTCCAGTATAAACGATTGAACCATATGATGTATGGATACATACACCTAAACTATCTGGTATTGAATGCGTTGTATTAAAAAATGTCACGTTAACGTTTTTAAATCTCATGACTGAATCTTTATTTACTGTATAATAACGTACTTTTTTATTGATTTTTCTTGCTTTCATGTGATCTTTAACTAATGCAATCGTCAATCTTGATCCGTATATTGGTGCATCAAGCTTTTCAAGTATATAACTTACAGCACCGATAGAATCTTCATGTCCGTGTGATAAAAAGATACCTTTAAGTTTATCTTTATTCTCAATAACATATTGTATGTCTGGTATAACAACGTCTACACCTAACATTTCGTCTTCTGGAAACATTAAACCAGCGTCTAACATGAACATTTCTTCGTCCACTTCAACGATATACATGTTTTTTGCAATTTCTCCTACACCACCGAGTGGTATGATACGAATTTTATCATTTTTCTTTTTTATTAAACTCAAAATTGTTCCTCCTAAATGTAGTCCCGTCCATAATATATTTATTTAATCATACCATTTATATAATCGATTATACAAGCACATACAACAGTCTTATACATATTTTAAATTAAGGAAGACAATAATTTTTATATCAGGTCATAACTTTATGATTTCTCTGTCAAAATAAACTCAGAATAAGGTGCATCCAATAATCTTTTCGTAGCTAATTTAATATCATTTAACTGGATTTGATTGATTTCGTGCTCGAACTGCTCATTCGTAACTAATTCATTATGAAACATGATTGAACGTGCATTTCTCGTCATTTTATTTTGGTTAGATTCAGATGCCATTAAAAAGCTTGTGATTATATGACTTTTAGCATCATCTAGTTCATTCTGTGTGATACCGTCATTTAATAATGACTCGAGTACTTCAGTAATAAGTTCACTTGATGCATCAACATTTTCTTTATCAGTTGCTACATAAATTGTCAGTAAACCATCATTGTGAAAACTTTGGAAATCTGAGTAAACATTATAACATAATCCATGTTCTTCTCTTAGAACTTGGAACAATTTAGAGCTCATTGTTTCGCCTAAAATCGTGTTCAATATATTCGTTGCATAATAGTGTTCATCATTATAACTTGGTGCATCATAACTTCTCATAAAATGCGTTTGCTCTAGCTCGTTTTTATAATAAGTTTCTTTCTTCTCAATAAAATTCATGCTTTGTTCTTGTTGATTAAGCGGTATTTCTACCCCATCAGATAATTGCTTAAGCAATGTTTCTTTCATAGATTCACTATAGGCACCCGCAACTGAAACAATTAAGCGATTACTTTGATAATACTTTTTATGGAAATCAACTAATGTATCTCTATCAATTTGATTGACACTATCAGGCGTACCAAGGATCATTCGTCCTAATGGTTGGTCTTTATAAATTTCATGTTCTAATTTATCCATTAACCATTCTTCTGGTGTATCTTCAATCATTTTAATTTCTTCTAAAATGACTTTTTTCTCACGAACAATTTCTTCTTCAAGAAATAGTGGATTTTTAACCATATCTATAAGTAAATCAATTGCTTTATGTTCAAATCTTTTTAATGTTTTACAGAAATAACAAGTGTACATTTTTGTCGTATATGCATTGTTATAGCCACCAATTTTATCAAATTCATTTGATAATTGCTGTCTTGTATAGTGTTCACTACCTTTAAATAACATATGTTCCATAAAATGAGCAATACCTTCCGGATAATCACCTTCATCACCCGTTCCAGTATTGACATAAACACCTACACTAATTGTTTCACTGTTTGGAATTTCTTCAAAAATCACAGTCGTTCCATTATTCAGTCGTTGTAAATCAGCCATATTTATTCACCTCAAAATAAATAGGGACACGTCAATGTCCCTATCTGAATCATTTCATTTATTATTTTTGTTCTTTTTCTTCGTTTAACAATACTTTGCGTGATGCGTTTACGCGTCCTTGACGGTCAATTTCAGTTACTTTTACTAAGAATTGGTCACCAATTTTAGCTACATCTTCAACTTTGTTAACTCTCTCGTTAGAGAATTGAGAAATATGAACAAGTGCATCTTTACCTGGGAAGATTTCAACAAATGCACCGAATTTTTCGATACGTTTAACTGTTGCCATATAAATTGCACCGACTTCAGCTTCTCTTGTAATATCTTCAATAATTTGTCTAGCACGGTCGATCATGTCTTTATCTTTAGATCCAATAAATACTGTACCGTCTTGTTCGATATCTAATTTAACACCTGTTTCATCAATGATTTCATTGATTTTCTTACCACCAGGTCCAATAACATCTCTAATTTTATCTGGTTTAATATGCATAATTTCAATTTTAGGTGCATATTGGCTAAGTTCTTCTCTAGGTTCTCTTAAAGTTTCAAGCATATGATTCAAGATATATAATCTACCAATTCTTGCTTGCTCAAGTGCTTCTTTTAAGATTTGTTCACTTAAACCATCGATTTTAATGTCCATTTGAATAGCAGTGATACCTTTTTCTGTACCTGCAACTTTAAAGTCCATATCACCAAGTGCATCTTCCATACCTTGAATATCAGATAAAATTGTGTAGTTATCATCTTTAGTAATCAAGCCCATTGCAATACCTGCAACTGGTGCTTTAATTGGCACACCTGCATCCATTAAAGCTAAAGTTGAACCACAAATTGAAGCTTGTGATGATGAACCATTTGATTCAAGTACTTCTGAAACAACTCTTATTGTATAAGGGAATTCTTTTTCATCTGGAATAACTTGTAGTAAAGCACGTTCACCTAATGCACCGTGACCAATTTCACGACGTCCTGGCGCTCTCACTGGACCTGTTTCACCAACTGAGAAGTTAGGGAAATTATAGTGATGCATGTAACGTTTTTGTTCTTCTGTACCTAAGCCATCAATGATTTGATGTTCACCTAATGCACCTAAAGTCGCAACTGAAAGTGCTTGTGTTTGTCCACGTGTAAATAAACCTGAACCATGAGCTCTTGGTAATAATCCAACTTCAGAAGATAATGGTCTGATTTCTTCAGGATTACGTCCATCTGGTCTTACTTTATCTTCAGTAATTAAGCGACGCACTTCTTCTTTTACAAGTGCATCTAATACTTTACTTACATCTTTAAGTACTTCTTCATTATCTGGATCTTCTTCGTTTGTAAAGTCATTTAGAACTTCTTCTTTAACTGCAGAAATATTAATATCTCTTTGTTGTTTTTCTTCAGTTCTGATTGCTGAAATAATATCTAAAGCTTCTGCTTTAGCACGAACTGTTTCTTCAAATAAAGCTTCAATTTCAACCGGTATAAATTCAGCTTTTTCAGGTTGAACATCTCCAATAATAGCTTCTTGGAATTCAACTAATCTTTGAATTTCTTTATGACCAAATAAAATAGCATTTAACATTGTTTCTTCTGTTACTTCTTTAGCACCCGCTTCAACCATGTTAATCGCATCTTTATGACCCGCTACTTGTAAATCTAATAAAGAAACTTCTCTTTGTTCAACATTAGGATTGATGACAAATTCACCATCTACTAAACCTACGTTCACACCTGCAATTGGTCTTTCAAATGGAATATCTGATACAGATAATGCCATTGAAGAACCAATCATTGCTGCCATTTCTGGTGAACAGTTTGGATCAACACTCATTACGATAGAAATAACTTGAACATCATGTCTGTATCCTTTAGGGAATAATGGACGAATTGGTCTATCAATTAATCTACTTGTTAAAGTAGCATCTTCACCAGGTCTACCTTCACGTTTATTAAAGCCACCAGGAATTTTTCCTGCTGCATACATTTTTTCTTCATAGTTAACCATTAATGGGAAAAAGTCTACATTTCTAGGTTCTTTTGATGCAGTTGCTGTTGATAATACAACTGTATCCCCATATCTTACTAATACTGCACCATTAGCTTGTTTTGCTAATTGGCCCGTTTCAATTATTAATGGACTTCCTGCCCATTCTGTCTTAAAGACTTTCTTCTCTTGAGACATTTATGAATCTCCTCTCATACACTTAATCTCTTATATCATACCATTATACACATATTTTTTATATTTATTTATAAAAAAATCGAAAGAAATCTGATTGATTTCCTTCGATTGAAATTACGATTAGCGACGTAATCCTAATGATTTAATTAAATCACGGTAACGTTGAACATCATTTTCACGTAAATATGTTAATAAATGTTTACGACGACCAACCATTTTTAATAATCCACGACGTGAATGATGGTCTTTCTTGTGAGTACGTAAATGTTCGTTTAAAGCAGTGATTTCTGCTGTTAAAACTGCGATTTGTACTTCTGGAGAACCAGTATCAGTTTCATGTACGCGGTATTGTTCGATTAGTTCGTTTTTTCTTTCTTGTGAAATTGCCATTGTCAATTTCCCTCCTATAATTGTATTCACCGTAAACCTGAGCTGATCGTCGGAGTGTCGATAAGCCAAGGATTAGGCACTCAAATCATTATACATAACTCTTTATGTTCTTTCAAGTGATAATAACGCTTTTGCTTCTTCTTTATCTTGCTTAATTTGATTAACAAGTGCATCAATGCCATCAAATTTTTGTTCTGGTCTAATAAAATGGTGCCAATATACTTCTACACGTTCACCATATATACTCTCTTCAAAATCAAAGATGTTAACTTCAATACTTATTTGAGAAACAGACGGATCATGGAATGTTGGTTTCACACCAACGTTACACACACCTTTATATGACTTATCTCTTGATTTAATGAGTAATGTTACAGCATAAACACCTTTTCTCGGTAATACATAGTCATCACTAGGTTCAACATTAGCTGTAGGAAAACCAATTGTACGCCCTCTTTTTTCACCTTGAACAACCATACCTTTAATAACATATGGACGTCCTAAAGCTAAATTACAAGCTTCTATTTCTCCTAGTTCAAGTGATGTTCTAATATTCGTAGTTGAGATTTTTTCATCCTCATGTAATGTTTGCTTAGATACGACAAATACATCAAATGGATAATCATTCTCTTGTAATGAAGCCATATTACCTTTTCCATATTTACCAAAACTAAAATCATAACCTGCAATAACAGCTTTCACATGATTTTGAATAAAATATTGGTCAATAAAATCATCTGCAGACACATCTGCAAATGTTGATGAAAAGTTAACGACGAAACAGTAATCTACGCCTAACTTTTCAATTGCTTCAATTTTATCAGCAATAGGTGTTAAATACGTTGTTCTTTTCTTTTCAGGATTTAAGACAACTGAAGGGTGAGGATCAAATGTCATAACAGCTTTTTTTAAATGTTTATCTTTAGCTACTTTAATCATTTTTTTAAGAACTTGTTGATGACCTAAATGTATGCCATCAAAAAAACCGATAGCTAAAGCAATATTTTCATTTACAAATTGTTTAGATTTAATTGGGTGTGTAATTTCTATAACTTCCATCAATATACTCCTTTAAAGAAAAACTTTTTTCGGTTTATAAAGTGTTTCATTTTTATCGTAAGTATCCATAATAGCAATTGCTTTGTCTTCATACCAAACAACAAATTCGCCATCATGTTTACTTTCATCTATTAAAGATTTTTCTATTTTTTGTCCGTTTTGAATACGCGTTACGATATCTTTATCATGTACGGTAACTTTCGTTAAACCATTCAATCCATATTCTAATGGAAGAATCACATCTTGTAACTTATCTTGCTCAACTATTTCTCTTAAGTCATCTAATTTAATAGCCTGTTCTAAAGAGAAACCGCCACTTTTCAACCTAATTAAATGAGACATATGAGCAGGATAATTAAGTAACGCACCAATTTGAGTTGCTAACGTTCTAATATATGTCCCTTTGCCACATTCAACTTCAATTTCAAATTTACAAGTATCATTCTCATAAATAATATCAGAAATTAAATCAATACTGTTAATATGTACTCTTCTGACAGGACGTTCAACTTCAATATTTTGTCTAGCATATTCATATAATTTCTTACCATTAACTTTAACAGCAGAATACATAGGTGGAATTTGTTCAATGTCACCTTCTAATTGTTTTAAAGTCGCAATCATTTCATCTTTGTCCCATAAATTTTGATCAACACGCTTCTGATCAACTATCTCACCAGTTTGGTCTTCAGTCGTTGTACTAACACCAATCGTTACTTCAGTTCTGTAGGATTTGCCACTTTCCATCACATAATCACTTACACGTGTCGCTTTCCCTACACAAATCGGTAGTACACCACTTACCTCAGGATCTAAAGTTCCAGTATGGCCAACTTTTTTTGTTTTTAAAATTTTACGAAGTTTAAATACGACGTCATGACTTGTCATACCAACTTCCTTATGAATTGCTAGAATGCCATCCAAATTTACGACCTCCATAATGTTTCTATTCTTTTTAATTTTACATGAAAATATTCATAAAAAGAAGAAATAACTCAAATCGCATAAAAAAACGATGGTGTTAGAGACAGAATTACGAGAAATGTCCATAACGAGGGTGATTGGGGACAGAATTCTGAGTAATGTCCCTAACAAGGGCGCTTACGGACACAATTCCGATTAATGTCCCTAACGAAGACGTTTTCTTACTACCACAATTCGGAATTATGGTAGTTACAGCTTTCTTATTACCAGAATTCTGAATAATGGTAGTTACAGCCCCTCTAATCAAAAAAAGACCAAGACACCTTATAGTGTCTTAGCCTAAATTTGGATTAATCATTACGATTTAAATCTTGAATCATGCGTTCAATTTTATTACCGTAATCGATTGATTCATCATATTCAAAATGCAATTCTGGTAAAATACGTAATTTCATACGATTACCTAATTCTGATTTAATAAAGCCTTTTGCTTTTTCTAAACCTTTAAATGTATCTTCTTTTTCTTTATCAGAACCTAATACAGTTAAATAAACTGTAGCGTGAGACAAGTCTCCTGGAAGTTCTACATCTGTAATTGTTAAAAATCCAACTCTTGGATCTTTAAGTTTATTGTTGATAATATCCATTAATTCTTTTTTCATTTGTTCGCCTACTCGTTCAGAACGAATACTCATATATTTCACCTCTTAACATTCTCATCTCTCTATATACATTAGTACATTATAGCACATGCTTGAATGCTTAAAAAGATAATCACTCGATATAAATATATTATGTTTCAATACTTAACTTTAGTCGCTCTAATCCTTCTAATACTTTAGACTTTGGGCATCCAACATTGTATCTCAAAAAGTGCTGACCGTTACCGCCATATGTTTGACCATCCATTATCGCAACTTTGCCTATATTAATAAGTCGGTGTTGCAATTCATCCATCGTCATATTTAGATCTGAAACATCTAACCATATAAGATATGTTGATTCTGGATAGACAACTTTAATTTCTGGTATGTGCTCTTTTAAGAATAATTGAACTGCATGTATATTGTCATCTAAATATTCGTTTAAAGCATCTACCCAATCACTCGCTTTTTCATAGGCTGCTATTGTAGATTCCATCCCCATAATGCTTGGTGATGATAAACCGTCTTGCTTTTTCAAATGATTTAAAAATATATCCCCATCTTCTTTATTTGGAATTAAAGTATACGCAAAAAGTAACCCCGGAAAATTAAAAGTCTTACTACCACTTGTCACAATTGCTATATCATTTTTACTTTTATCTAGTATTGGAATGTGGTTGTTTCCTTTTCGAACGATATCCATATGAATTTCATCAGAAATGATATAAACATGATGTTCCTGACATAGTTTAATGATTGTAGTCAGTTCATCTTCAGTCCATACTCTACCTGTTGGGTTATGAGGAGAACATAATAACAAAATTTTATTTTCAGGTTTCGCTAATTGCATCTCTAATTGTTTAAAGTCAATTGTATAATAACCCTCTTCGTAGAAAAGTTGATTCTCCACAACTGTACGATGATTCTCTTTAATCACATTGTAAAATGCGTCATATGCTGGTGTTTGAATAATCACACCATCATTCAAATTAGATTTCATATGAATTAACTGTGAAACTGCATATATCACAGTTGGTGTATAATAAATCCAATCTTCATTAATTTCAGTATTAAAACGTTTTTTATACCAATTCGTAACGGTTGATTTAAAGTCTGTATGATTCCATCTCGTATAACCGAATATAGGATGCTTCATACGATTATTTAAATGTTCCATAATTGTATCTGGTAGCGCGAAGTCTGTATCTGAAATCGTAAATGGCAACAAGTCACTTTGCCCAAAACGGTCTTGGACATAATCCCACTGAGTACAATTTGTCCCTGTTCTATCAATCACCTTATCAAAATTATACATTACAAAAATCCCTTCTTAACTTAAATAATGGCATCTAATTGTTTTCGGACAGTTGTTACTCTCGTTCCGATGATAATTTGTACATTTTGTTTGTCTAAATGTACGACACCTAATGCACCGAGTTCTTTTAACTTTTCATCATCAACAATTTCCGCATCTTCCAGCACTAATCTTAAACGTGTAATACAGTTATCAATGCTTATAATATTACTGGAACCGCCAATCGCTTGAAGCATATCAGAAGCCATATCGTCTGTATGATTTGTACGATTTTGTGTCGCATTACTTTCATTATTATCGTTCTTTTCAACTGTTCTACCTGGTGTTTTTAAGTCGAATTTCAAAATAACTGTCTTGAAGACTAAATAATAGATAACAAACCATATTAATCCAACAATTATGACGAGCCACCATTTCGTATAACTACCTTGCATGACACCAAATATTAGAAAGTCTAGTACGCCACCATCTGTATTACCAATTGTCACACCTAGAATATTCATAACCATAAATCCTAATCCTGTCATAATGACATGGAAGATCCAAAGTAATGGACTAATGAATAAAAATAAAAATTCAATTGGTTCAGTAATACCTGTAACAAATGTTGCTACAAATCCTGAAATTAATAAGCCTTTTATTTTATGCCTATTCTCTTTAGGCGCTGCGTGATAAATTGCTAAAGCCGCAGCTGGTAAACCAAACATAAATGTTGGCATTTTACCTTGTGATAAAAATGCAGTTACATTTGGAGATATTGGTAAATTATTTTGTAATTGCGCATAAAAAATATTTAATGCGCCAAATACATCTTTACCTTCAATAATAGAATGTCCACCAACTTCAGTAAATCTAACCATCGATACTAAAATATGATGTAATCCGAAAGGTAATAATAACCTTTCACCAGCACCAAATAAAAATGGTCCAAATACACCAGAATGTTGAATTAGTGCCCCAACACTTCCAATGATCATACCGAAGAACGGCCAAATAATTGGAATAATTAACCCGACTACTGCTAATGCGAGAGACGTTACAATTGGTACAAACCTTGACCCTGAGAAGAACGCAAAGCTGTCAGGTAACTGTGTATAGCTAAATTTATTATGTAATTTATAAACGATAAGACCAGAAATGATACCACCGAGCACACCCATTTCGAGTGTTTGAATACCTAATACCATACTTTGTCCAGCTTGTTGTAATTTATCTGTATCTGCTAATTGATGTGTCTCAGTTAAATAGAAATTAATCGTTAAATTCATAACTGTATAACCTACAAACCCTGAGAAAGCAGCTACACCTTTTTCATGTTTAACAAGTCCGATTGGTATAGCAATCGCAAATAGTACAGGTAAATATGTAAACGCAAATCCCCCAACTGTTGCTAAGAACTTCAATGCTAGCTGTATCATGTTATTCTCTAAAAATGGAAAGACATCAATCATTGATTCACTTGTAAATGAACTCCCTATCCCTAAAATCAAACCCATAAAAGCTAATAAAGCTACTGGAAGCATAAATGTCTTCCCCATATTTTGAAGAAAATCCCACACATTACTTTGCTTCTTCTTTTTACTCATACTCAATAACACCCCTTTAATACATTTATGTTATTTAAATATACAAATGTATTAAAGGGGCATCAATAGTATATAATCATTTTGGACGCGCTTTCATCTTATGAATGTCGTTACATTATAATTGTCTACCATACATCATTAATAGAAAATCTATCATAAACATAGCAGCGTGCCTCGAACTTAAATCTACATTTCCAATATAGATACTATTTGTCTTAGCGATTAAAGTTATGGTCGATAACTGTGCCAACTTAGAATGCCTATTACTAACAATAGAAATAATTGGTACTTGGTTATCTCTTAACTGCTGTGCATAACGAACAATATGTGAGGTTTCACCACTTGAACTTACACAAATTGCTAAACTTTCCTGATCTAAATTATGCGTTACCGCTTCTAATTCATCCCAATCAGTTCTCGCATGTGCTACTTTACCTAGAAATGTTAATTTTCTACTTAAATCAATCCCGTTTACTAAACTTGCTCCCACGCTTATGATTTCTATTACACGTGCATCACGTATAAAAGCTACTGCTTTTTCGATATCTTGGATATTGATCTCATTCATTGTATTCTGGAGGTTCGCCAAATTTTCATTCATAAAATCATCCATTTCAACATCAAAACTTTGCACATTGTTTACTTTATTTAAATCAGGTTGATTTTGTAATAAGGCATATTTCAGTTCTCTATAGCCTTGATAACCTAATTTTTGAGAACATCTACTGACAGTTGCAGTCGACACAAACAACTTTTCAGCAATATCATCTATGTTCATATTTGCTATCGAAGTATAATCATTCAAAATAAAATCCAATACCCTCTTCTCTAATTCACTTAAATCATTTCTTCTTTTTTGTAATTTTCCTACAAGTGCATTTTGTTCCATTTTAACCCCTCTTAATATTTTCACTTTTACTCCATAAACTATCAATCAATAATTCACTATATACCATCTTATGCATGCTTAAATATGATAATAAATGAAACAATAAATAATATTTGCAAGAATGCTCTTAAATAAATATTTGTTGGTGCTTTGTCACCTAATGATATGTTTTTAGCATGTGCTTTTATATTGCCAGGGAACAATACAAAGCATAAAATAATACCAATTACACTGAATACCATATTAAGTTTAGGAATAAATACACTTATCGCAATGACAAATTCCAACCATCCTGTTACATACACAATCATTTTCGGATTTGGAACACTACTCGGAACCATTTTTATAAGAGAATTTCGAATAGAAGGCATAAATCTACCAATAAATGTATACATAAACGCAAAAAATATTGAAAATTGAGCGACATTCATCCACATACTTTCAGTTTGAAATATACGATGTACAATAAATCCGATAAAGCAGCCGACAAAATAAACAATCATTGTTTGCATAAGAACCACTCCAATACGTCATATTTGTAGTTCATGTTTAACTTTACTGCATCCAATCTATTTACTTACCTATTCCCTTATTATAGTGTAAATATACATCAAAAATAATGATTCGTACTTTAGTGAATGTCATTAACTGTCACATAGCAAGTCATCATCCATAACACAAATTTCACTTTTCTAAATAAACAGTTATGCTATATATATCAAGTATATTTATATACTTGAAGAGAATCCGTATTCTCGACTCAACAATAAAAGTGCTTATCTTCCAAAAATGGGAAGTATATCTCCAGCTAAGGTATACTTCCCATTTACATGTCAGTAAATCCAGTTATTTGATTATGATTATATTTAATAACCTTATTTGCTTCCGCAGTTTCTAGTTCCATATTTAAATCTTTGGCTATTTCAACTGATAAAATATAAAATTGCTCTGTAATACTTAATAATGAATTTGTTATATCTACAACTTCACCATGTGGATATGATTCCAACAATTTATTCCATTCAGACTTAGAAATGTATTTTTTTAATAATTTATGATTTTTTCCCGTTGAGATTTGCCAATTAAATTTGTTACCGACTTTCCAGTCATACATAGTCAAAAGTAAATCACGCATCATATTTAAATGATCAATAGCATAAAAAATTTCTTCTCTTTTAATGCCTTTAACAACATACGTTGATAACCACCAAAATTCATTACAAACAAAATCAAACCCCTTCTGGTTAGGTTGCATAATATGATATTTTTTATCACTTGGTTCAATTTGTTCACTAAAATAGTTATCCTTATCAATTAATACCTTCAGTAAATAATCTTCATGTCTATATGCTTCTATACATTCAATTGGTATAAATCTGAAATCTACTCGCATGTGATTTTCAAACAACACCATATAAAATAATTGATCCTTTATACCACTATCAGAACGCTCTCTATTACACTGAGAAATAATAGGCTCTCCAAAATTTTTAATAAATGATACATGTTGAATAAACGACTCATAATTCTTTACGATAAATGCAATATCAAAATCTTGATATTCATCCGGTTCAATAAATTTATTAACCCTAGACCCATTCATGCAAACTGCTCTAATATCATCTTCAATCGAAGCATTATTAAAAATTTCTTCCATTATCTCACGTTCAGTTTTCATAACATCACCTGCTATTCAGTATACTCTCTATCTAATTTCTTAGATTTATATATTGCCATTCCAGTTTTTAATTTTTTAAATCCGAGCTTTCTATATAACTCTTCATTACCAGTTGTAGAAATTAAATGAATGCATGATACTTGTTTTAAATCTTCTAATAAAATTTCAATCATTTTCCTTGAAATACCTTTTTGCTGATATGTTTTCTTTACAACTACATCATATATTTTCGTAATTATGACCTAACCAACCAACTGTTTCATAAACTTCTTTTATACTATCAATATTTTCGCTTTTAAATTCACGTTCAAAAGTGTACATAAACATCACCTACTACTCATTATGATAAATTAATTGTATAACACCTGATTTAAATTTTCTTGAATGTACTAGTTTAAGTTGTTGTCTATCTTCAATATCTATAAATAGTGGCTTACCTTTTCCTAAAACTATAGGATGTATAGATAGCCTATATTCATCTACTAATCCATAATTTACAAATGTCGTGATTAAGCTAGATCCACCATATAACCATATATCTTTACCTTGCTTACTTTTTATTTCATTTACATGTTCTACGATATTATCTTTAATAACATTGACATGTTTATCTTCAAACTTAAATTTTTTTGAAAAGACATATTTTTCTTTGGCATGTATGTTTTTCCACATTAATTTATCATCTTCTGAATCTTCTAAACTCGGTTGAAAATCTCCCCATGCTTCGTAACTTTTTCTTCCATAAAAGATTGTATCGACTTGATTTAAAAAATCATCAAAATTCATTTCAGGATCCATAATACACCAGTCAATCTCGCCATTTTCACCTTCGATAAGCCCATCTAATGTAACAGCTAAATCTAAAATGACTTTCCTACTATTATCATCACTACTCATATATTGACCCCCAATCATTTCTTTCTATTATCATACACGAAATGATAATAGAAAACACACCTCATTATTTATGATAAATGGGTGTGTCTTGATTCTAACTCTAATAATGATTACTTCATTTCAAGTCCGCCTCTATAGCCTCTTAGTTGTCCGTCTTTGCCTATTACACAATGGCATGGACCTGTAATATTTGCATTAACTGACATAGACATATGATCAATCACTTTAGGTTTAAACAATACAATATTCCTTTACTTATAATTTTTCTTTATAAAATGGGATTAATCCAGATAAAGCTTCGTCTACTGCTTTAGGTTGATCATATAAATCATAGTGAGACACACCATCAATGATGTGTATTTTTTTGTCTTTCGTTAATGCGTTATCAAATAATTGATATGCAAAACGATAAGAACCGAAAGCACCCGGTACGTTACCAGCCACTATATAAAGTGGTTGATCTAATAATTTATCAACTAAATGATATGCATCAAATCCTGCTATTTCAATATTGCTTAATAGACGATATCGATTGATTGAATTTTCATTATAACCGCGATCTGTACGGTAGTAATCTACAGCTTGTTTGACATCAATATCATTGGCATTTGCTTGTTGGCGTTGTTCTTCACTATCTGGAATATATTGTGTATACGACACATCAGCACCTGTCGCTTCTGCCTCACGCTGAATTGCAAGGTTGTGTAACATATCTAAAGCTGCATTAGATGATAAATCGCCTTCTCTAGTCAACGTCCCAAAATCAGCACCTACAACAGACCCCACAGCTTTAATACGTTTGTCTGTCAGACTGGCATTAACAGCGTAACCGCCACCGCCACAAATACCTAAGATACCAATACGTTTATTATCTACAATATCTAACGTATTTAAGAAATCAATGGCATATTTCGCATCCTCTACACGGTAGTATGGATTCTCTATATAGTCTGGTCCTTCATGTAATTCACCTTGGTGACCCGCATCAAATGCGAATGTTGCAAATCCTTCTTCAGTTAAACGCCTTGCGTAAATACTGGCTGTCTGTTCTTTAACACTACTAATAGGATGCATTACTACAATCGTTGGTAATGCTTTATCGTCTACTTGTTCTGGTGTTCTTAAGATACCAGTTGTATAAATATTTCTTGTTTTAAATTTAAGATTTTGCTCTTTCATTATATTTACAACTCCTTTATAATTTAAACCTCTATAGATACTTAATACTCATTGGTGTATAATTTAATGATAGCAAATAAATTCATATATACAATTCATAGTATTGAAATTACGTGAAATAATACTCACTTTTTAAAAAATGGGTTATAAGAAAGGTAGATTAATTAATGGACTTACGTATTGTGAAAACAAGAAAAATAATTAATGAAAATTTTCTTGAGTTATTTAATACCACTGGATTTGATAATATAACCGTAAAAAATATTACTGATAAAGCTCAAATAGGACGCAAAACATTTTATTTACATTATTTAGATAAATTTGATTTGCTAGATTCGATTGTAGATAAAAAATTAAAGGAATTAGAAGATATCTGTAAATCAAAAACAGAGTTGGGTTTAAAAGAGGGAACAAGAATTTGGTTTGATTATTTTGAAGATAATAAATCTTTTTTTAATCAATTATTTAATATCCAAACTGCCAACCAGTATAAAAAACAGTTACAAATTTTTATTGTGAATGAGCTCAAATATAAAGTAGATACAACACATACTCCGTATAATCAATCAAACCATGAATTATCTCTCCACTTCTTTGCGAGTGGCATTATTGAGTTAATCACTATATTTTTAACAGATAATAGTTTCAAAAAAGAAGATATAGAATTTCAAGTTGTATATTTGATGGAAATGTTTACTAAAAAGTTAAGTTAGAGAGGCTGGGACATAAAGTAATGTCTCAGCCTCTTATAGTATCTTGGCAGTAGATGACTGAATTGAAAATGCGCTTTTATAAAGCTTTTTCCAACTCTAGTCATCCTTGCCGGGGCGGGACTACGAAATCTTTTTTTACAAATTAGATTTCTGTCCCACTCCCTCTGTTTTTATGTCTAAATAATTAAGTATGACATATATTTATATGCTCAAATTAGTGGTTCAAAAAGTAATGTGGGTTTTCATAGTTTCGAAGAAAAGAACTAGTATTACTACAATTCATAGAAAGACTGAGAATGATTGAAAAGATAATAATTAGGTATTCGATAATAGAAAAAGCAACGTACTCTAATATGGCACGTTGCTTTTTCTCATTTATTAAATAAAATCATTCTTATATACCAAGTAAAGCGACACAATACTTTTAGAATTATGCATTTCCCACACTATCTATACCTGTACATCGTAAATACAGTTGGCATATGTAGACGGATCTAATAAAGAGACCAATTAATTCAAGGTTACTTAATCTCTATAATTAAATTCAGCAGTTCTATTTTTAAAATATTAACAAAGTTAAATACAACCCTACTAATGTAATGAATAATACAGGTATCGTTATGATAATACCTGTTTTAAAGTATGTGCCCCAAGGTATTTTAACACCTTTTTGTGACAATACATGTAGCCACAATAATGTCGCTAATGAACCAATGGGTGTAATTTTTGGACCGAGATCTGAACCGATAACATTTGCATAAACCATGCCTTCTTTAAGGGGACCAATAACATCTGATTGATGGATAGCGAGTGCATCTATGAGAACGGTTGGTAAGTTATTCATAATCGATGATAGAAATGCTGCTATAAATCCCATTCCCATAATACTTACAAATAATCCATGTTGAGAAATGTCTGTTAGTATATGACTTAAAATTGCAAGGATTCCTACATTTTTTAGTCCAAAGACAACAAGATACATACCAATTGAGAATACGACAATATTCCATGGCGCACCTTTGAGTACTTTTTGAGTATGAACTGCAGGAGATTTTCTAGCAAACCATACAAATATAATCGCTACTATTCCTGCAATAATTGATACAGGTATGTGTACAAACTCACTGATAAAATATCCGATGAGTAATATGGATAGTATAACCCATGACATATGAAACAGTTTCAAATCTTTAATTGCTTCTTTTGGTTGTTTTAAATGATGATCATCAAATTTGCGTGGTATTGACGATTTAAAGAATAACCACAATACGGCAATACTGGCCAATAACGAGAAAATATTGGGTATGAACATATGTAAAAAATATTCAACAAAGCCAATATTAAAATAGTCTGCAGAAACAATATTAACTAAATTACTCACTGTAAATGGGAGCGAAGTTGTATCTGCTATAAATCCACTTGCTATCACAAAAGGAAAAATGATTTTCTTATTAAATCCTAGTTGACGTACCATTGCCAATACAATAGGCGTAAGTATCAAAGCCGCGCCATCATTCGCAAAAAATGCAGCAACAATTGCACCTAATATCATGATATAAACGAACATCTTTACACCATTTCCACGAGAGGCTTTAACCATATGAATCGCAGACCATTCAAAAAATCCTATTTCATCAAGAATAAGTGAAATGATAATTATCGCTATGAATGTCAATGTTGCATTCCAAACAATGCTGGTCACTTCAAATATATCTTCTATTTGTACAACACCAGTTATAATGGCAATTAATGCACCTATAAAAGCTGTTAGGCCGATATCTAATCCTTTTGGTTGCCAAATAACGAAAGTCAATGTCAATACAAAAATTATGATTGCAAGTATGGTCATCATCATTTCCCTCCTTTCGTGAAAATCTCAAAATTATAAACTATATCATGAAAAAGACTGAGACAATAAATAATGTCTCAGTCTCAAAAGATTTATATTAAAATATTCACTTTATTTTCTTTCAATTTCAACCATTTTGAAAGCTTCGAAGATGTCGCCTTCTTTAATATCATTGAATTTTTCAATTGTGATACCACATTCATATCCAGCTGCTACTTCTTTAGCATCATCTTTGAAACGTTTAAGTGTATCTAATTCACCTTCAAAGATCACAATGCCGTCACGAATAATACGTACACTTGCATCTCTAGTAATCTTACCGTCTGTTACGTAACTACCAGCGATTGTACCGACTTTAGATACTTTAAATGTTTGACGTACTTCAGCTTGACCAATAACTTGTTCTTCATATTCAGGGTCTAATAGACCTTTCATAGCTGATTCGATTTCTTCGATTACTTTATAAATAATACGATGCAATCTCATATCAACATTTTCTTCTTCTGCAGCACGTTTAGCACCTGCATCTGGTCTTACGTTAAATCCGATAATAATACCGTTTGATGCTGCTGCTAATGTAACGTCTGATGCATTAATCGCACCAACTGCTGTATGAATAATACGTACATTAACACCTTCAACGTCTATTTTCATTAATGATGCTGCTAAAGCTTCTACAGAACCTTGAACATCACCTTTAATGATGATATTTAAATCTTTCATTTCACCTTGTTTCATTTGTTCAAACAAGTTATCTAATGAAACGCTCTTACTATCTTGACGTTGTTTTAAGATATTTTCTTGTTGACGTTTTTCACCGATTTGACGAGCTTGTTTTTCATTTTTGAATACAACAAATCGATCACCAGCTTGTGGTACATCATGTAAACCAGTAATTTCAACTGGTGTTGATGGTCCAGCTGTTTTAATTCTTTTACCTAAGTCGTTAACCATCGCACGTACTCTACCGTATGTGTTACCCACTACTAATGAGTCACCTACTTCTAAAGTACCGTTTTGTACTAATAGAGAAGCTGCAGGTCCACGTGATTTATCAAGCTCAGCTTCGATTACAGTACCTACTGCAGCACGGTCAGGGTTAGCTTTTAGTTCTTCTACTTCAGAAACTAAACCAATCATTTCTAATAAATCATCGATTCCGTCACCTTGAATTGCTGAAAGTTGAACGAAGATTGTATCTCCACCCCAGTCTTCAGGATAAAGACCATATTCACCTAATTCTTGCATAACGCGATCAGGATTTGCTGTTGGTTTATCAACTTTGTTTACCGCAACAATAATTGGTACTTCTGCTGCTTTAGCATGGTTTATTGCTTCAATTGTTTGAGGCATTACACCATCATCAGCTGCAACAACTAAAATTGTGATATCTGTTACTTGAGCACCACGCGCTCTCATTGTTGTGAAAGCAGCATGTCCTGGTGTATCAAGGAATGTAATTTTCTTGTCGTTGTTAACAATTTGGTATGCACCAATATGTTGTGTAATACCGCCTGCTTCACCAGCAGTAACACGTGTATTACGGATTGAATCTAGAAGTGTCGTTTTACCATGGTCAACGTGTCCCATGATTGTAACAACTGCAGGTCTTTCGATTAAGTCTGCATCATTTTCATCAACTTCAAAGTAATTTTCTAAGTCAGTTGCATCTACATGTACTTCTAACTCAGCTTCAATATCATAATCTGCACAAATTAATTCAACAGTTTCAGTATCTAATGCTTGGTTAATATTAGCTACAACACCAAGTAAGAATAACTTCTTAATAATTTCAGAAGCATCTTTGTTGATTTTATCAGCTAATTCACCAACTGTAATACCTTCTTCATACGTAATTAAAGATGGTGTTTCTTTAACTTCCGGTTTAGGTTGTTGCTGTTGTTGATTATGTTGTTTTTTGTTATTTTGCTTTTTATTCTTTTGATTTTTTTGATTCTTTTGTTGATGATTAGGTTTATTGTTTTGTTTGTTATTCTGTTTGTTGCTATTTGATTTATTTGTATTTGCGTGAGTAGTTGTTTGGTCTTTTTTAGCAGAATCCTGCTTTTTAAATGCTTTATCTAAAATTTTAATGTCATTCTCCTCTAATGCTTGCATGTGATTTGATACTTCTATGTTATTCTTTTTTAATTCGTCTATGATTGCTTTACTCTTTACATCGATTTCTTTTGCATACTCATATATTCTCTTTTTACTCATATACTCACTCCTCATGAAAATCATGAATCATCGTTTTTAGCTTTTTGCTAAATCCAATGTCAGTTATGCCCAACACCACTCTGCTTTCTTTTCCAATTGCGTAGCCTAATTCATAGCGTGTAGCAAAAGTTAAAAGTGTTACATGATAAGTTGCACATTTATTTTTTATTGTTTTTGTAACATTTGCTGCAGCATCTTCAGAAAGAATGACAAGTTTTACATTGCCTTTTCTTAACTCACTTATGACAATTTCTTCGCCAGTCTTAATCTTTCTAGCTCTTGTTGCCAGACCAAGAAGATTTAAAATTTGATCTTTCTTTTCTATACTCATTTAGGTATACGCTCACGGTAAATTAAACGAATAATTTCTTTATAGACAGGTTCAAGCGTTTCTTTATTACTGTCAAAATAACGTTCTAACTTTCCTTGTTTCTGTGCAATTTCGATAACTTCTAAATCTTTAGAAACATACGCACCGCGACCTGGCGCTTTACCTGTCGCATCTGCTGTTATTTCGCCTTCTTTATTTTTAACGACACGAATCATATCATTTTTAGGTTTCATTTCATTTGAAAGTATACATTTACGCATTGGTATCTTTTTCTTTTTCATGATAAAAGCACCTCACTTTATGATTCTTCAGTTGAAATAATGCCTGCTTCTCTTGCATCAGTTTCTGATTTAATATCAATCTTCCAACCTGTTAATTTTGCAGCAAGTCGTGCATTTTGTCCACGTTTACCGATTGCTAATGATAATTGGTAATCTGGTACGACAACAGTAGTCGATTGATTTTCTTCATCTACGATAACTTCTACAACTTGTGAAGGACTTAAAGCATTTCTTACGAATACTTTTGGATCTTCGTCCCACTCAACGATGTCGATTTTTTCGCCACCTAATTCATTAACAACTGCTTCAACACGAACGCCTTTAGCACCAACACATGCACCTACAGCATCGATATCGCCATTTTCTGAAGTCACACTAATTTTAGAACGGTCACCAGCTTCACGTGCTACAGATTTAACAATTACAGTACCATCATAAATTTCAGGAACTTCTTGCTCGAATAAACGCTTTAATAAACCAGGATGTGTACGTGATACAAAGATTTGAGGACCTTTAGTCGTTTGTTCAACTTTATTCACATATACTTTAATGCGTTCATTTGGTAAATATTGTTCATTTGGACTTCTCTCAGCTTCAGAAAGTACAGCTTCAGTACGACCTAAATTAACATATACATATCGATGATCGACTCTATCAATAACACCTGTTACAATGTCATCTTCTTTATCAATAAACTCATCATAAAGAATGCCTCTTTCAGCATCTCTTAAACGTTGCATAACTGCTTGTTTAGCTGCTTGAGCACCAACACGACCGAAATCTTTAGGTGTAACGTCTTCTTCAAAGACATCTCCAATTTCATACGCTGGATTTGTAACTAATGCTGTATCTAATGCTACTTGATCTCTATAATCTTCAACATCTTCAACAACGTCTTTTCTTGAAATAACTCTATAAGTACCTTCATCAAGATTCAATTCGATTCTAACATTTTTGGCACTGTCATAGTTCTTTTTGTAAGCTGTGATTAAAGCCGCTTCTATTGCATCAATAAGTACCTCACGAGGTATTCTTTTTTCCTTTTCAAGGTATTCAATTGCAAGTAATAATTCATTACCTTTCACAATGTATCCTCCTTTATATTATAACATTACTGATCGACGTGCTTTAGCGATTTTCTTGCGTGGCAACGTGACATTCTTAGTTCTTGTTTTAATTTTCACTTCTAGCGTTATAGATGTTTCAGTAACTTCTTTTAAAACGCCTAACCATTCTTTATCTCCTTCAACAGGTTCGTATAACGAGATAAATACAGGTTGTTCAATTGCATTTTGATAGTCTTTTTCTTTTTTCAATGGGCGTTCTGCACCAGGTGAAGATACATCCATGAAATAAGGTTCTTTAATAGGATCTTCTTTGTCCATAACTTCACTAATCTTTTCAGAGGCAATTGTGCAGTCGTTCAAATCAACGCCACCGTCTTTATCAATTGCAATACGTAGATAATAGTCTGATCCCTCTTTGACATATTCGACATCTACAAGTTCATAATTTAAATCTTCAAGTATTGGTTGAATAATTTCCTCAACGTGTGCTGCAACTTTACTCATAATGACCTCCCTCTTAATACAAACAGAAAAGAGCGGGAAAGGTCCCACTCTTTAAACGTCAGAGTATTATTTTAAGCAATAACAGTATATCACATAATGGCGCTATGCTCAAGAACATGCGTTATAAATCAAATATTGACAGCTGAGCTTTATCAGGCATATTTGGTAATGATCCAAGTTCATCGAGATATTCGATGATTTTTTGTGATACACCTGCTTTTTTATTAAGATCTTCTTTAGCTAAGAATGGACCTTCTTCTCTTGCTTCAACGATACGTTTCGCAACGTTTTCACCTAGTCCAGGTACTGCGATAAACGGTGGAATAAGTGAATCACCTTCAATTTTGAATTCAAACGAATCACTTTTTTCTAGGCTTACTGGCTGGATTTTGTAACCTCTATGTGCCATTTCATTTGTAATTTCTAAAACTGTTAATACATCTTTCTCTTTTTTAGCTAATTCATGGAATCGGCTATAATATTCTTTCACCGTTGCTTTAATAGACTCTTTATCTTTCGTCATCGTTTTTAAATCAAAGTCTGTCGCACGTACTGTAAAGTAACTTGCATAATAGAACAACGGATGATGAACTTTAAAGTATGCAATTCTTAATGCCATTAGAACGTATGCAGCAGCATGGGCTTTAGGGAACATGTATTTAATTTTTTTACATGAATCTAAATACCAATCTGGCACATTATTTTCTTTCATAGCTTCTTCGAATTCATCTGTTAAACCTTTACCTTTACGAACTGCTTCCATAATTTTAAAGGCAAGTGATGGTTCTAAACCGTTATACATTAAGTAAACCATAATATCATCACGACAACCGATAACACTTGATAAATCACATGTACCTGTTTTGATTAACTCTTGTGCGTTTCCTAACCAAACGTCTGTACCGTGTGATAACCCAGAAATTTGAACAAGCTCAGAGAAAGAAGTTGGTTTCGTATCTTCAAGCATTTGTCTAACGAAACCTGTACCGAATTCAGGTACGCCAAATGTTCCAGTCTTACAAAGAATATCTTCTTCCGTAACACCTAATGATTCAGGTGTACTAAAGATTTTCATTGTTTCTTTATCATCTACTGGAATTGTCTTAGGATCAATGCCTGATAAATCTTGTAACATTCTAATCATCGTTGGATCATCGTGTCCTAATATATCCAGTTTCAAAATATTATCATGGATAGAATGGAAGTCGAAATGCGTTGTTTTCCATGGTGATTTTTGATCATCGGCAGGGTATTGGATTGGTGTAAAATCATAAATATCCATATAATCTGGTACAACAATGATACCCCCTGGATGTTGCCCAGTCGTTCTTTTAACACCGGTACAACCTTTAACAAGTCTATCAACTTCAGCTGCTCTTTTATGAATGCCTTGATCATTTAAATATCCTTTAACATAACCGAAAGCTGTTTTTTCAGCTACAGTACCTATTGTACCTGCTCTGAACACTTTATCTTCACCAAACAGTACTTTCGTATAATTATGGGCAACTGGTTGATATTCACCACTAAAGTTCAAGTCAATATCCGGTACTTTATCTCCTTTGAAACCTAAGAATGTTTCAAACGGTATATCTTGTCCTTCTTTAATCATATCAACATGACATTTTTCACATTGTTTATCTGGTAAGTCGAAACCTGATCCGACTGAACCATCGTCAAAGAAATGACTTTCTTTACAAGATGGGCAAATATAATGTGGCGGCAATGGATTTACTTCAGTTATTTCAGTCATTGTCGCAACAAAACTAGATCCGACTGAACCACGTGAACCAACTAAATAACCATCATTCAAGGATTTCTTAACTAACCTTTGCGAGATTAAATAAATAACCGCAAAACCATTTCCGATAATACTTTCCAATTCTTTTTCAAGTCTATCAATTACAATTTGTGGTAAGTCTTCACCATATAATTTTCTAGCATTCTCATAACTCATTTCACGAATTTCTTCATTCGCACCTTCCATATTAGGTGTATATAATTCATCCCTAATAGGTATCACTGTTTCGAGTCTATCTGCTAGTTCGTTAGTATTTTTAACAACAATTTCATATGCTTTTTCTTCACCTAGGAAGTGGAATTCGTCTAACATTTCATCTGTTGTTCTAAAATGTGCTTCAGGTAATGTTTGTCTATTCAATGGATTACCTGGTTGTGCGGCAATTAATATTTTTCGTGCAACAGCATCATACTCATATAAATAATGGGCATTTCCTGTAGCGATAACTGGAATATCAAGTTTCTCACCAACACTTAATATACGACTATATATTTCTTCCATCGTTTCATTATCTTTAATCAATTCTCTATCAATTAAATCTTGATATAACCCTTTTGGTTGAACCTCTATATAGTCATAATATTTCGCAACTTTTTCAACTTCATCTTGGTCTTTTTGCATAACCGTTGTAAATACTTCACCTTCATCACATGCACTGCCTACTAAAATACCTTCTCTATATTTGTTTAATAACGAGCGTGGTATACGTGGTGTACGGTAAAAGTAATCAACTAATGAGGCACTTACAATTTTGAATAAATTTTTCAGTCCGACTTGGTTTTGTACGATTAACGTTACATGAGAAGGTCTTGCACGTTTATATGCTTCGTCATTTGATAGTTTCTCGTTTATTTGATTATGATTATGAACATTGAGTTCTTCTAACTGTTTCAACATCTTAATAAAGATATGTGCTGTTGTTTCCGCATCATAAATCGCTCTATGATGTTGCGTAAGTTCTACACCATATTTTTTAGCTAAGAAATTCAAACCATGCTTTCCATATTCAGTATTAACTGTACGTGATAATTCAAGTGTATCGATGACACCATTTGTCGTAGCACCAAGTCCGATACGTTCAAATCCCGTATCTATAAAGCCCATATCAAATGATGCGTTATGCGCAATATATATTGCGTCTCCAACCCATTCATGGAAATCTTTTAGAACTGTTTCAATATCAGGTTGTCCACGTAACATTTCATCTGTAATACCTGTTAAATTTTTGATTGTTTCTGATAGACGCTCTCCTGGGTCCGAAAAACGTTCAAAGGTGTCAATTACTTCGCCATCTTTAACCTTAACAGCCGCTAATTCTATAATTTGATCATATTGACTTGAAAGTCCTGTTGTTTCGACGTCAAATACAATATACGTTGCTGTCTTAAGCGGAATATCTTGTGACTTGTACGCAATCGGCACACCATCATCTACAAGCATACCTTCCATACCATAAATCATTTTAATACCATTTTTCATGGCAGCTGCATGCGCATCTGGATATCCTTGAACACCATTATGGTCTGTTATCGCGATTGCTTTATGTCCCCATTTAGCAGCTTGTTCAACATACTTACCGATATGTGTAATGCCATCCATTTGACTCATAGATGTATGTAAGTGAAATTCAACTCTTTTTTCATCTGCTTTATCAAGTTTAGGAGACTTCTTAATTTCATGGATATCCGTCATCATCATCACTAAATCACGTATAAATTGATCTTGTTCAATTCTACCTTGTGCTCTTACCCATGTACCTACTTTTAAAGCTTTAAAATGTTCAAGGTCATCTTTACCTTTTCTCGTAAACATCTTAAGTATAAGTGAATCGGTATAGTCCGTAATTTTTAATGTGACAATATGTCTACCACTTTTCAGTTCTTTCATTTCGATATCAAAAATAACACCTTCAAGTGCTACTTTGAATTCTTCTTCGATAATATCTTCTATTTTGCGAATAGAATCTACAGGAATGTCTTTACCAATTTGACATCGTGATACAGCATTTTCGCTATCGCTAGATTCTGCTTTTTCTTTCTTCATACGTTCCATTTTTTCTGATGCAATTCGTGCTGCTTCTTCATCTTCTTGTTGGATGTGCGCTTCAAATGATTCAAGTTCTCTTCTCATTTGTTCTTCATTATCCATCGTTTCGAATATAACACGACTTATTTGAAAACCACACTTTTGGAGCGCTTTTACTAATGAACCATTGACACGCTTATCGAAATAGTCACGTTCAATATCATTGTTCACTTGAACTTTCACGATATCATCAGCAAATATAATAGGCTTTTGTTTAAGTTGATGTTTTACTTTATCACTTAATTCAGTACCCTCAATACAATGCGGAATATATTTCAGTATATGTTCATCTATTTGTTCTTTAGTTGTCACTTCAATCGTCCAATCAACTTGTGCAATACTACTAAAAGTATTTTTCAGTTGATTTGTAAAAACAAGATACATTTCACTTGATAAATAATATGGCAGCTTAATGTAGAAATGCCACAATCTTTTTGATTGAGACACATCAATTCTTGTAAGTTCACCTTGTTCTACGACATCTTTATCAAGTTCATCTGTCATGTTCATTTGCGTGAGAAGCGTTTGGAATTTCTCTTTCCCTGTCATTGACACTTATACGACCACCTTCATCAAAATGAAAAAGAGGCTAATCATTAAATAGCCTCTTTAAATATCTTATATTATATCAGATTTAGTTGTTTTTATCAGTCTATTTTACTGCATCATAAAAAGTAGCAAGTACTTCATTTAATTCATCAATATGGACTTCTTTACTTTCTGAATTATCACGACGTTTTACTTCTACGATACCTTCTGAAGCTTTTTTACCAACCATTACGCGTACTGGTAAACCTATTAAATCTGCATCATTAAATTTAACACCAGCACTTTCTTTACGGTCATCATACAAGACATCATATTTATTTTGCAATTGTCCATAAAGTTGATCTGCTAATGCTTGTTGTTCTTCTTTTTTAGGATTAATCGCAATTAAATGTACTTCATAAGGTGCAATAGCTTTTGGCCAAATAATCCCTTTATCATCATGATGTTGTTCGATTGCTGCTGATAATGTTCTAGAGATACCAATACCGTAACAACCCATTATAAGTGGTTGCGCTTTACCTTGTTCATCTAAGAATGTTGCATTCATGCTTTCAGAGTATTTCGTTCCAAGTTTGAAGACTTGACCAACTTCGATACCTTCAGCGAATTTCGCAGTACCTAAATCACCTGGTAATGCTTCTCCTTCAAGAATAAATCTAAAGTCTCCATATGCTTCAATCTTAAAGTCTCTATCTACGTTCGCATTAATAAAATGATAACCTGTTTCATTTGCACCAACAGCTAAATTATTTATATCTTGAACGAAATTGTCTGCATAAATTTTGATTTGGTCTACGTTAACTGGTCCTAGACTACCAGGTTTAGCACCTAAAATATTAACGATTTCAGACTCAGTTGCCATTTCGATATTATCTGTTTTGAAATATGATTTTAATTTAACATCATTTACTTCATGATGTCCTCTAATTAATATCATGACATATTCATCATCAACTTTAAGAATCATTGATTTAATAATCTTATCTAAAGTCACATTTAAAAAGTCTGCCAATGCTTGTGCTGTTGTAACATTAGGCGTTTCCACTTTTTCTATGTCTTTTAATGGTATATGTTCATGATTAGGTGTGTATGCTACTTCAGCTTTTTCAATGTTTGCAGCATAGTCACTTGTTTCACTATAAACAATTGTATCTTCACCAATATCAGCTAAAGCCATAAACTCATGTGTGTGGTCTCCACCGATAGCACCAGAGTCTGCAAGTACTGGTCTAAAGTTTAAACCTACTCTTGTAAAGATATTATGATAAGCATGATACATATCTTGGTAAGTATCATCTAATGAATCTTCATTAGCATGGAAAGAATAAGCATCTTTCATAATAAATTCACGGCCACGTAATAATCCAAATCTTGGACGTTGTTCGTCTCTAAATTTAGTTTGAATTTGGAATAAAGTGATTGGTAAACGTTTATAAGATTTCAATTCATCTCTTACAAGAGAAGTCACAACTTCTTCATGTGTTGGTCCTAAACTAAATTCACGTTTATTACGATCGTGCAATCTCATTAACTCTGGACCGTATGCATCCCATCTACCAGATTCTTTCCAAAGTTCAGCTTGTTGTAACACTGGCATAAGTACTTCTACGCCATCTATTTTTTCCATTTCTTCACGTACAATTTGCTCAATTTTATTAAGTACTCGCTTTGCAGTTGGTAAATAACTATATATACCTCTTGCATTTTGTTTAATCATACCTGACTTTAATAAAAGTTTATGACTAATTGCTTCCGCTTCTGCAGGAACTTCTCTTAATGTTGGTATAAATATTTTCGACTGTTTCATAAGTTTCCTCCTATAAGCTACATGAAGTACCTTTGAATATCATTCCATGTAACCATAATCATTACAAATATTAAAAATACAGCACCAATTGAAAGCATAACCATTTCTGCTTTTTTATTAATCGGTCTTCTGAAAATCATTTCATAAATAACAAATAATAATCTTCCTCCATCTAAAGCTGGAATAGGTAGTAAATTCATAATACCTAAGTTAACACTTAATAACGCTGTGTATCCCATCAATGTAATAAATCCTTGCTTCACAATAGAATCTACATTGCTATATATACCAACAGGTCCATTTAACATATCAAAGGAGAATCCACCCGTGAATATGCTCGTAATCAAGCCAAGAACTGCTTGGAATATTAATTGACCTGCCACTATTGTTTTTTCAATACCCGCAATTAATGGACCAAACACAGTGTGTTCTGTCGGTTGTGCAACACCGATAATGTATCGTGTTTCATATTTACCTTTACTAACTTCTAGTTTATCTTTTTTAGCTGCTACTTTGAAAGTCTTTTCTTGACCATCACGATCAACTTTGATTTCTACAGGTTCAGTTTTCTTCTCTTTAAAAATAGGTTGTAAATCTGTAAACTTTTGAATTTTTTGTCCGTCTACTGATAGAATTTCGTCGCCTTTTTTAATACCTGCAGTTTGTGCAGGTGCACCATCTTCTAAATCTCCAAATACTGGTTCATTCGTTGGTACACCATTCCAATAAGCAAGCCCAATAAAAATAACAAAAGCAAGAATAAAATTAAATAACGGACCTGCAAATAAAGTTAGGAATCTTTGATATGGCTTTTTAGACATTAATTGTCTATCTTTAGGTGCAATTTGTATTAAATCTCCACCTTGAACAAAGTAAGCTTCTCTCGCTAATTTAAAATGATGTCTTTCTTCATCGCTTGCTGTAATACCTTCTATGAAAATATCATTTTCGAAATCACTATCTTTAATTTCAATATGTTCAATTTGTTGGAATTTATGTTGATCGTCCATTATAACATGTGTTATTTCGTTTTGATCGTTTAATTTAATTGCGATATGCATACCCGGTGTTAATGGATTTTGTTCTAATCCATCTCCAGCCATTCTGACATAGCCACCTACTGGAAGTAGTCTAATTGTATAAAGTGTTTCATTTTTCTTATATGAATAAATTTTAGGTCCCATACCTATGGCAAACTCTGGGCACATGATACCTGCACGTTTCGCAAAGAACATATGTCCATATTCATGTACTGTCACTAATAGTCCAAATACAAAAATAAATGCTAATATTGTATAAATCACGCCTACACCCCGTAATCCTTAGATTTATATGTAGCATCAATTTTTAGAATCGTTTCTAAATCTGGATGCTCAATAACTTCATGGTTTTGCATTGCTTCCCCAATCATGTCTTCAATTTCCCAAAATGTTATTTCATTATTCAAGAACTTATTTACAGCTACTTCATTTACAGCATTCAAAACAACGGGCATTGTACCACCTATTTTAATTGCTTCATAAGCATACTGTATACATTTAAAGCGCTCGAAATCCATTTCTTTAAAATTTAACTGTCCAATTTCAGCTAAATTTAATTTCTCTGCATCTCTTGTATATCTTTCTGGATATGTAAATGCATATTGAATGGGTGTTCTCATATCTGGTGTACCCAATTGTGCAATCACACTTGTATCCTTAAATTCAACCATAGAATGAATAATACTCTCTTTATGTAAGACAGTTTCAATTTGGTCAATATCTAAATCAAATAACCATTTTGCTTCAATGACTTCTAAACCTTTATTCATCATTGTTGCAGAATCTATCGTAATCTTTTGCCCCATAGACCAGTTAGGATGGTTGAGCGCTTCATCACGTGTTACAGACTTTAATTCTGCTCGTGTTAAATCACGAAATGATCCACCACTCGCAGTTATGATTAATTTATTAACCTGCTCTTTCTTCTCACCATTTAAACATTGAAATATTGCTGAGTGTTCAGAATCGACAGGTAGAATGTTAACATTATGTTCTCTAGCTTTTGACATCACAAGTTCACCAGCTGCAACTAATGTTTCTTTATTCGCTAGACCGATATCTATACCAGCTTCTATAGCTGCAATAGTAGGTCGTAAACCTATACTACCGACGATTGAATTTAATAATATATCAGTATTTTGACAAGTTGCAACTGCTAATAAACCTGCGTCCCCATGTACAATTTCAATATTTAAATGTTTAAGTTTATCTATATCTTCTACATTTTGAACAGATACGAGTTCTGGATGAAATTCTTCAATTATATTCTGTGCATAAGCAATGTTTTTACCAACTGAAAATGCAACTAAATTAAATTGTGATGCATGTTCTCTTATAACATCTAATGCTTGCTGTCCAACAGAACCACTAGCTCCTAAAATAGCTATATTTTTCAAAGACTTCACCCCAATTTACAATTGAAATAGGAATAGATTTAACAATGGTAATACAAAGATAAAGCTATCAAATCTATCTAATATACCACCATGTCCTGGCATAATATTCCCTGAATCTTTCACACCGAAATGTCTTTTAAGCCCTGATTCTACTAAGTCACCTAATTGTCCAAACATACTTAATAACATCGTTAATGGAATTAATAACCATAATGATACATCCATATCAAAATATTGTCCAAAAATAACTGCAACGATTAAACTTGAGAAAATTCCTCCAATAAATCCTTCAATCGTTTTGTTCGGACTAATTAATGGCCAAAGTTTATGTTTACCGAATAATCTACCAAATATATATGCACCCGTATCAGTTAACCACACTAATAATAATGCGAATAAGATAAATTGTAAGCCATGTTCTCTTGTCTCATAGAAATACATAAAGCCAATTCCGATATATGTAACAGACATGACACAGAAAGAGGCATCCATAAAGTTAAATCTATTTTTAGACATTACAGTATAACTCAACATTAAGAAACTCATAACGATTAGCAGTCTAAGTTGAACACTAATATCGTTATTAATGAGTTCTTGAGGCAATAATATTATACATAGTGAAACAACGGACAAAAAACCTGGTATAGAAATAATTGATAAATTATTCATATTTAAAATTTCTTTTAAAGCAATAATCGCTAATAAATACGCTAATGCTATTACGGGTAATCCACCATATATAACGACTGGAAGAAAAACAGCCATAGCAACAATTGCCGATATTGTTCTCGTCTTCATTTTTATCTCCTTTACAGCCCACCAAATCTTCGTTGTCTCGACTGATATATTTTTAAACAGTCTATCAGTGATTGTTCATCAAAATCTGGCCATAATGTCTTAGTAAATATAAACTCACTATAAGATGATTGCCATATTAAAAAATTACTTAATCTTTCTTCACCTGATGTACGAATGAGCAACTCTGGATCTGGAATATCTGAAGTGAATAAATATTTCTTTATATTATCTTCACATAAATCATCAATTGTTAAATTGCCTTCTTCAACTTCATGGTAAAGTTCTTTTACAGCATTTAGAATTTCTGCTCTACCGCCATAGTTCAACGCAAATACAAGATTGAGTCCTGTATTATGTTTCGTTTTTTCGATAGCTTCTTCAATTGCATTTTTAGTATGCTTAGGCAAAGCTTCAGTAAAACCAATTGTTGTAACTTTAACGTTTTTTTCGATCAATTCTGGTAGAAAAGTCTTTAAAAAATCAACCGGTAATTTCATTAAATATTTCACTTCATCTTCTGGTCTCGACCAATTTTCCGTAGAAAAAGCATATAAAGTCAAATATTTCACACCTAAATCATTTGCTTTACGTGTTATTTTTTTTACCGTTTGCATACCTTCATAATGTCCTTTTATGCGAGGCATTTTTCTATTTTTAGCCCATCTACCATTTCCGTCCATAATAATTGCTACATGTTCAGGTATCGATAATTCATTGTCTTGATTATTTATTTGTTGTTTTTGCTTTATAAACTTTTTTATCATAGCGTCCTCCATCAAACAAACGCGAATTTATATGTAAAATTAATTAAACATATCGTAATACATTTTATCACAAAAAGAGTGATTCTGTTATATATAAAGAAAAAACCGTACCAAAGTCTGATTTGGTACAGCTCTTATCTTTAAACTTCCAAAATGTCATTTTCTTTTTGAGTCGTTAAATCATCTATTTGTTTGATGAAATCATTTGTAATGTTTTGAACTTCTTCAGTTTGATTTCTTAAATCATCTTCTGTAATTTCGCCATTTTTTTCTTGTTTCTTCAAATCTTCATTTGAATCACGACGAACATTACGAATTGCAACTTTAGCATTTTCAGCTTCTTTTTTAGCTTCTTTTACTAATTCTTTTCTGCGTTCTTCAGTTAATGCTGGTACTGAAATTCTAATAACTGTACCATCACTTGTTGGATTAACACCTAAATTAGCTGCATTTATTGCTTTAAGTACATCTTCAACTGATGATTTGTCATATGGTTGAACAACTAACAAACGCGCTTCAGGTACTGAGATACCTGCTAATTGTTGAATAGGTGTTGGAACACCGTAGTACTCAACATTTACTCTTTCTAAAAGATTTGCATTTGCATGTCCAGTTCTGATTCCAGCTAAATCTCTATTGAAACTTTCAATAGTTTTGTTCATTTTTGACTTCGTTTCTTGAATAACATCTGCCATGGAATTACACCTCAAGTTTATTTTGTAATAATCGTACCGATTTCTTCACCTTGAACAGCACGTTTAATATTTCCTTCTTCCATAATTGAGAATACAACAAGTGGGATATCATTGTCCATACAGAATGATGAAGCAGTTGAATCCATAACTTGTAATCCTTCTTGTAACATTTGAATATATGTTAATCTTTCGTATTTTTCTGCTTTAGGATCTACTTTAGGGTCAGCAGAATAAACACCATCAACATTGTTTTTACCCATTAAGATAACGTCAGCCTCAACTTCAGCTGCTCTTAAAGCTGCAGTCGTATCAGTAGAGAAGTAAGGATTCCCTATTCCCGCTGCAAATATAACGACTCTCTTTTTCTCTAAGTGACGAATCGCACGTCTTCTAATATATGGTTCAGCAACTTGTTTCATTTCGATTGAAGTTAATACACGAGTATCACAATCTAATTGTTCTAAACTATCTTGTAATGCTAAAGCATTCATTACAGTGGCTAACATGCCCATATAATCAGCAGTTCCACGATCCATACCTAAATCGCTTCCAGTTTTACCTCTCCAAATGTTTCCGCCACCAACGATTACAGCAACTTCACAATCCATTTGAGCAACTTCTGACACTTGTTGAGCGATACTTTTAATTACGACTGGGTTAATGCCAAAGCCTGAATCTCCTGCTAAAGCTTCACCACTTAGTTTTAATACGACGCGTTTATATTTAGAATTCTTAGTCATCTTGATCCCTCTCTATGCTTATAATTAGGTCTTTATATATAACGAAAGAAGACACAAAGCGTGTCTTCTTTCTAAAAAGCAATCTTAGTTGCCTTTCATTTGTCCTTTTACTTCATCAGCAAAGTTATCAGAACGTTTCTCGATACCTTCCCCAACTTCGTAACGAACGAAATCTACAAGCACGCCACCGTCTGTTTTTAAGAATTCAGCAACAGTTTGGTCTGGATTTTTAACGAATGCTTGGTCAACAGCACAGATTTCTTCTAAATATTTACGCATTCTACCTTCAACCATTTTTTCAACGATATTTTCAGGTTTACCTTCATTTAAAGCTTGTTGTTTTAAAATTTCTTTTTCGTGCGCTAATTCTTCATCAGATACTTGGTCACGAGAAACAAATTTAGGGTTTAATGCAGCGATGTGCATAGCAACGTCTTTAGCTGCTTCTTCATTAGTTGAACCTTCAACAACAGTTAATACACCAATACGTCCACCCATGTGTAAGTACTCACCGAATGAATCGTTATCAGTTTTTGTTTTTAATGTAAATCTACGTAAAGTTAATTTTTCACCAATAGTAGAGATAGCTTCGTTCATTTTTTCTTCAACAGTTTGACCGTTAGCTAATTTTGAAGCGTTTAATGCATCAACGTCAGCTGGTTTAACATCAAGAATATGATCAGCCATTTCTTTAACTAAGTTTTGGAAACCTTCGTTACGAGCAACGAAGTCAGTTTCTGAGTTTAATTCAAGAATTACTGCATCATTACCTTTAGATGCAACAAAAGTAGTACCTTCTGCAGCAATACGGTCTGCTTTCTTAGCAGCTTTAGCGATACCTTTTTCACGTAAGTAATCTACCGCTTTATCGATGTCACCATCAGTTTCTGTTAAAGCTTTTTTACAGTCCATCATACCTGCGCCAGTTTTTTCACGTAGTTCTTTAACAAGTTTAGCTGAAATAGCCATAATCTAATTCCTCCATTTATTTAAATAATATATTGTTTATCTTAAATCTTTCTAAAAAAAGGTGATAAGTTATAGAACCTTATCACCTTTTTGAAATTATGCTTCAGTAGTTTCAGTTGATTCTTCTTTAGGTGCTTGTTCTGTTTCGTTTAAGTCGATGTTTTGCTCTTCAGCAACATCTTCATTTGAAACGCCTTGTTGACCTTCTAAAATAGCATCAGCCATTTTACCAGTTAACAATTTAACAGCACGAATAGCATCATCGTTCGCAGGGATAACATAGTCGATTTCATCTGGATCACAGTTTGTATCAACAATACCAACGATTGGAATGTTTAATTTACGTGCTTCAGCAATCGCATTACGCTCTTTACGAGGGTCTACTACGAATAATGCTTGAGGCATTGATTTCATATCACGAATACCGCCTAAGAATTTGATTAAACGGTTATATTCTTTTTTAAGTTCTACAACTTCTTTTTTAGGTAATACATCAAACGTACCGTCTTCTTCCATTTTTTCAATTTCAGAAATACGTTTTACACGTTTAGAGATTGTTTTATAGTTAGTTAAGATACCACCTAACCATCTTTGGTTAATGTAGTAGTGTCCAGCACGTTCAGCTTCTTCTTTAACTGACTCTTGTGCTTGTTTTTTAGTACCTACGAATAATACTTTACCGCCTTCTTCAGAAACAGATTTAATAAAGTTGTAAGCTTCATCAACTTTTTTAACTGTTTTTTGTAAATCGATAATGTAGATACCGTTTCTTTCTGTGAAAATGTATTTTTTCATTTTTGGGTTCCAACGGCGTGTTTGGTGACCGAAGTGAACACCTGCTTCAAGCAATTGTTTCATTGAGATAACTGCCATGATAATTCCTCCTAATTGGTTTTATTCCGCCATAAACACTTATTATAGAAACAACTTATTTAAGTTGCACCAATCCATAATTTCCGTGATTATGTGTGAATTTGGCTTTTATAGCCGTTTTCAAATATATCATATCTTATACTGTTCATCAAGTATTTTATTTAGATAAACCTAACTCATCTAAGAATTTTTCTTTTTTAATTCTAATAAATGTACCTTTCATTCCTAAAGAACGAGATTCAATTACGCCAGCACTTTCTAATTTTCTTAATGCATTGACGATTACAGATCTTGTGATACCTACTCTATCAGCAACTTTTGAAGCAACTAATAAACCTTCAGGTGCACCAAGTTCTTCAAAGATATGTTCAATTGCTTCTCTTTCTGAATATGAAAGTGAGTTAATTGCCATATTGATTGCAGCTTTGTCTCTTGCTTCTTGTTCAATTTCATTATGTTTTTCTCTTAATATTTCCATACCAATAACAGTAGCTGCATATTCACCAAGTACTAAGTCATTGTCATTGAAATCTTGAGATACACGTCCAACAACTAATGTACCTAAACGTTCACCACCACCAAGAATTGGGAAAATAGTTGTTTGACTATCTACGAATAACTCTTTGTTTTCTGGTGGGAATACTGTTAATACTTCTTCAATTCCGATATTTGATTTAGTTTGTTCTACATGCATTAATTGATCAGTATATTCTTTAGGAATATGTCTATCTTCTAACATTTTGATAATACGTTCATTGCTTAACAATTCATTTAAGCTTGAACCTAAAATTTTACCTCTTCTTGATACGATGAATACATTTGTCACCGTTACATCACTGATAGTCTTAGCCATATCTTTAAAATCTACAGCAATACCTTTATGCTTTTGTAATAACGTATTTAATTCTCTTGTCTTTGATAATAAACTCATTTAATTTTTTCTCCTTTTTTATAGAATAAATGCGCTTAAGTCTTTATTTGTCGCAATAGATTCTAATTTTTGATTAACATATTCAGGTGTTATATCTACAACTGCATTTGGCATATTCGATGCTTCGAAAGAAAGATCTTCTAGCATTTTTTCAAGTATAGTATGCAGCCTTCTTGCTCCGATATTATCTGTTTCTTGATTAACTTGAAAAGCAATTTCAGCTAAACGATTAATGGCTTCATCTGTAAAGTTGATTGTCACCATTTCAGTTTCCAACAATGCTTTGTATTGATCAAGAAGTGATTGTTTCGGTTCTTTTAATATTTTAACGAAATCTTCAGTTGTTAAACTATCTAATTCAACACGAATTGGAAATCTACCTTGTAACTCAGGTATTAAATCACTTGGTTTAGACATATGGAACGCACCTGCACCAATAAACAAAATGTGTTCAGTATTAATTGAACCATATTTCGTTTGAACGACACTACCTTCAACAATTGGTAAGATATCTCTTTGTACACCTTGTCGAGATACATCTTGACCACCGTTACTGTTGCTCACAGCAATTTTATCGATTTCATCGATGAATACCATGCCCATTTGTTCAGTTAATTGAATCGCTTCTTCATTAACGGACTCTTGGTCAATCAATTCATTCGCAATTTCATCTGTTAAAATTTTTCGCGCTGACTTAACTGGCAAGTTTCTTTCAACTTTTTTCTTAGGCATCATTTGACTAAGCATATCTTGCATTTGAGGGTTGTTTTCCATTCCCATCATGCCAAGTGTTTGTTGTTCTTGTTCTACTTTTATTTTGACGATTTCTTCTTCAAGTTCACCGTTTAATAATTGTTTCTTAATATCTTCACGTTTTGTTTTTATTTCTTCGGTTGGTGTTTCTTCGACTTCTTCTTGTTGATTGAAGTTCGGGAATTGTCCACCAAACAATGACTCTAATGGATTATTACTATTACTTTGTGCTTTTTTCTTCATACTTGGCACAAGCAATTTCACTAATTTTTCATTAGCTTTTTGAGTTGCCTCATCAAGAACGCCTTTTTTCTTTTCTTCTTTAACAAGTCGACGACCAACTTCAACAAGGTCACGTATCATACTTTCAACATCTCTACCTACATAACCTACTTCAGTAAATTTAGTAGCTTCTACTTTTACAAAAGGTGCACCAACTAATCTAGCCATTCTTCTAGCTATTTCAGTCTTACCTACACCTGTAGGTCCTATCATTAGAATGTTTTTAGGTATGATTTCGTTTCTAAGTTGTTCATCTAATAAACTTCGTCTATAGCGATTTCTTAAAGCTATTGCTACTTTACGCTTAGCATCTTGTTGACCAATGATATGATCATTTAATCGATCAACGATATCATGCGGTGTCATTTTTAATTGATTTTGTGACAACCTTAAACCCCTCCAATTATATTTCTTCAACTTTTATTTCATGGTTTGTAAATACACAAATATCTGCAGCCGTATTAAGTGAAGCTTCTGCAATTTCTTTAGCCGATAAATGAGGTGCATATGATTTAAGCGCTCTACCAGCACTTAAAGCGTAATTACCACCAGAACCAATTGCAATGATACCATCATCTGGCTCAATCACTTCTCCAGTACCACTTACGACTAATAAATCTGTTTCGTTCATAACAATGAGCATCGCTTCAAGTTGACGTAACATTTTATCTCCACGCCATTCTTGAGCAAGCTCAACTGCAGCTCTCGTTAAATTACCGCTATATTCTTGTAATTTAACTTCAAATTTTTCGAATAAAGTAAATGCGTCTGCAACACTGCCAGCGAAACCAGCAACAACTTTATCATGATATAATCTTCTAACTTTTCTTGCAGTTTGTTTCATGATGACTTGCTCACCTAATGTAACTTGACCGTCACCTGCCATTGCAGAATGACCATTATGTCTTATTGCAAATATAGTTGTAGCATGTAATGAAGAACTCATTATCAAATCTCCTTTACGCACGTGGATGTGCTGATAAGTATACTTTTCTTAATTGATCTTTTGTAACATGTGTATATTGACTTGTCGTTGATAAACTTTCATGTCCTAGTAAACTTTGAACACTTCTCATATCGGCTCCTTGATTCAACAAATGTGTTGCAAAAGTATGCCTTAATTTATGAGGGTGAATATGATACACACCTTGCGTTCTCTTTACGATTTCGTTGAGTGCATATCTTACACCACGTTCAGTTATAGGTTTACCTCTCATGTTTACTATCAAGAAATCATGATCTAAACGCATTTGACTTCTAAATTGTTCAATATAGTCAACGATTGCACTTTGACAATACTCTCCAAAAGGAACAATACGTTCTTTATTCCCTTTACCTAGCACTTTGACAAATGCATAATTCAAATCAATATCACTTATTTGAATATGAACTAATTCTGACACTCGAATACCTGTTGCATAAAGCAACTCAAGTATGACGCGATCTCTTATATTCGTTTTTTTACCATCATCTAGTGTCTTAAATAGCTTTTCCATTTCTTCTTCATAGAAAAAGCTTGGTAAATGATGTTCTTTTTTTGGATGTACAAGTTGAATAAATGGATTCTGAATATCACTATCAACACTCATCCAATATTGATATAAAGATCTTAATGTAGAAATTTTACGCGAAACACTCGTCCTTTTATGTCCTTTATCATACAAAAACGCAAGGTATCTCCTTGCATCTTTATATTCAAATGATTCTAAGGATAAATGTTCTGATTGTAAAAAATCATTAAATTCATTCAAATCAAGTTGATATGCATTTAAAGTATGGGTGGAAAAATGTTTTTCATAAGTTAACATATCAACAAACTGTTGTTCAATTGTATGTACCATAACTCATTCCTCCCATTTTATCTGAATTGTATCACAATTCTAAAAAATCTTAAAATAATTTACTAAAGCATTACTTTAAATGAATCTAAATGTTTTAATGCACGATTTGCAAGTGTTTCATACCGTTCTTTCTTATCTTTAATACGTTTTTCTAATGTAGGTAACAAACCAAAGTTCGCATTCATTGGTTGGAAGTTCTTATTATTATTTGCATGTGTAATGTAATAAGCCATACTTCCGATTACTGTTTCTCTAGGGAAAACAATTGGATCAAGGTCTGAAACGAGTTTACTTGCATTAATACCTGCAATTAATCCGCTTGCTGCACTTTCAACATATCCTTCTACACCTGTCATTTGACCAGCAAAGAATAAATCTTCTCTTGATTTTAATTGATAAGTTTCTTTAAGAGCATTTGGTGAATTAATGAAAGTATTTCGATGCATCACACCGTAACGTACGATATCAACATTTTCTAATCCAGGTATAAGTGAAATAACTTCTTTTTGCGCGCCCCATTTTAAATGTGTTTGGAAACCTACGATATTATATAAAGTTCCAGCTGCATCATCTTGTCTTAATTGAACAACTGCATATGGTCTTTTACCAGTTTTAGGATCTTCTAAACCTACAGGCTTCATAGGACCAAATAATAGAGTTTTCTTACCACGTTCTGCCATAACTTCAAATGGCATACAACCTTCAAAATAAATTTCTTTTTCGAATTCTTTTAAAGGCACAACTTCAGCATTTATAAGTGCATCATAAAAAGTATTGAATTCTTCTTCAGTCATTGGACAATTTAAGTATGCTGCATCACCTTTGTCATAGCGTGATTTCAAATATACTTTATCCATGTTAATAGATTCTTTTTCAATAATTGGTGCAGCTGCGTCATAGAAGTACAGTTGTTCTTCACCCGTAATGTTCATAATTTGTTTCGTTAAACTTTCTGTCGTTAAAGGACCTGTTGCAATAATTGTTGGCCCATCAGGTATCTTTGTAATTTCTTCGTTCTTTACTGTAATATTCGGATGATTTTTTAGCGTGTCTGTAATATATCCCGCAAAATCATGTCGATCGACAGCTAGTGCACCTCCCGCTGGTACACGCGCATTATCTGCTGCTTTTATAATTAATGAATCTAATTGTCTCATTTCTTCTTTTAAGACACCGACAGCATTTGTTAATTGATTACCTCTTAGTGAATTAGAACATACAAGTTCTGCAAATTTATCTGTATGATGCGCTGGTGTTTGTTTTACCGGTCTCATTTCATATAGATTAACATTGAATCCTCTCTTGGCAATTTGATATGCCGCTTCCGAACCTGCTAATCCAGCACCGATAACATTAATTGAAGTCATTATTTATGCCTCCTTGATTTTCGAATTTTTTATTCCATATTGAATTGTATAACAAATCTGAATTTAATCAAATGATAAAGTGATGATAAATTTTAAAAATTAGTGACGTTTTACTATTAAAACAATAAATCAAAAAACAAGTGCAAAAAGTTATGTTAAAAATAACTTTTTGCACTGTATGATAACTATTTTTGTTCTTGCTCTTTATAATCACAATTTGGACATATAACTTGAGCTGATTTTCCTTTCTTACGTTCAACAAGTACTGTTTCACATTTAGGACATGAACGATCTAAAGGTTTATCCCATGATGTATAATCACATTCTGGGTATCTTGAACAACCATAGAACACTCTGTTCTTTTTAGATTTACGTTCGACAACTTCTCCCTCTTTACACTTAGGACATTTAACGCCAATCGTTTTAATGATTGCTTTTGTATTTCTACAATCTGGAAAATTTGAACAAGCCATAAACTTACCGTATCGGCCCATTTTATAAACCATTGGTGAACCGCATAATTCGCAATCCTCACCGGCAGGTTCATCTTTAATTTCAATTTTCTCCATTTCTTCTTCTGCTCTTGCTACATCGATTTTAAAGTTTTCATAGAACATATCTATGACTTTCTTCCACTCAATTTCACCATCTGCTACTTTATCGAGCAATGTTTCCATATTAACTGTAAAGTCAACATCGATAATTTCAGGGAAGTATTCTTTAACTGACTCATGTACGATTTCTCCTAACTCTGTAGGCACAAATCGTTTCTGGTCTAATTTTACGTAGTTTCTTTTTTGAATCGTATCGATTGTAGGTGCATAAGTTGAAGGTCTACCGATTCTTAATTCTTCTAAAGTTTTAACTAAACGTGCTTCAGTGTATCGTGGTGGTGGTTGAGTGAAATGTTGCTTTGGATCGATTTTCTCAGCCGTAACGATATCACCTTTTTCTAACGGTGGTAATTTACCTTCTTTTTCTTCATCAGTATCATCTTTAGCTTCAACATATACTTTCATGAAACCTTTAAATTTGATTGTTTGACCATTTGCTCTGAATTTTAAATCGCCTTGTGTAATATCTGCTGCAACTGTATCAGCAATAGCAGGTGCCATTTGACTTGCCATAAAACGTTCCCAAATCAATTTATATAATCGATATTGATCTCTAGATAAGAATGTTTTCATTTGATCTGGTGTACGTTCCACACTTGTCGGTCTAACTGCTTCATGGGCATCTTGTGCGCCTTGTTTACCTTTTGTTGCTTTTGCCTTAGATAAATACTCTTTACCGTACTCTTTTTCAATAAATGATGCTGCTTCAGCTTGAGCACTATCAGCTATACGTGTAGAGTCCGTTCTCATATAAGTAATCAAACCAACAGTACCTTGTTTTTTCAAATCTATACCTTCGTATAATTGTTGTGCTAACATCATCGTTTTTCTAGCTTTAAAATTCAACTTACGTGATGCTTCTTGTTGTAAAGATGAAGTTGTAAATGATTTCGCAGGATATCTTAATTTTTCTTTCTTAGTGACTTGTGTAACTTCAAATTTATCTCCATCTAATTGTGTTGTAATTTTTTGTACGTCTTTTTCATTTTTTAATTTAACGGGTTTACTTTTCTCATGTAAAAACTTCGCACTAAATGTTTTAGTTTTATGTTTAAATAAACCTTCGATTGTCCAGTATTCTTCTGGATTAAAATTATTAATTTCGTTTTCACGATCTATAACGAGTCTTAATGCAACAGATTGTACACGACCTGCTGATAAACCTTTTTTAACTTTCTTCCATAACACTGGAGAAATGTTATACCCAACAAGTCTATCTAATACACGTCTCGCTTGTTGTGCATCAACTAATTCATGTTCAATTTCTCTAGGATGCTTAAAGCTATCTTTTACTGCATCTTTTGTTATTTCGTTAAATACGACTCTTGATTTTTTATTTTCATCTATATCTAATATATGTGCTAAATGCCACGCAATTGCTTCACCTTCACGATCGGGGTCACTTGCGAGATAAACGTTTTTTGCTTTTTTTGCATAGCGTTTTAAATCTTTTACAACTGGCCCTTTGCCGCGAATCGTAATATATCTAGGTTCATAATTATTTTCAACATCTACGCCCATTTGACTACGAGGTAAATCTCTAACATGCCCCATAGATGCAACGACTTTATATTTTTTTCCTAAATATTTTTCAATGGTTTTTGCTTTTGCGGGCGATTCAACGATGACAAGATTTTCTGCCAAAGTAAGTCCCCCTTGCTATTCTATTGATTACAAATGTAAATGATAAACTGATAAATTCAGCTTTGTCAATTAAAACATTTTATAAAATTTATTTTTGTTCAGTAAATATACAATAATCCTCAATGATATCTTGAGCATTTTGTACGAGCTTAGCACCTTCTTTTATTCTATTATTGCCACCTTTGCTTAAAGATTGAAAAATCGTGCCCGGGCAACAATAAACATTTCTATTTTGTTCCAATGCCAAGTCTATCGTGATTAAAGAACCACTCCGTTCATTTGCTTCAGTGACTAATACACCTTGTGACAATCCACTAATAATACGATTTCTTTCTGGAAAACGCCATTTTTGAACTTTCGTTGTTGGATAATACTCAGATATGACGAGGTAATCTTTACGCATCAGTTCACTTATATATTGTGTCGCTTTAGGATAATGATAATCTAAACCAAATGCAGCAACACCTATAGTTTGACCACTATACTCTATCGCTTTTAAATGCGCAAAATAATCTGCACCCATCGCCATACCAGAAACAATCGTAATATGCGACTTAACCAGTTCTGGCACGATAGCATCACAAATTTGTTCTGAATATTGTGTAGCCTTCCTTGAACCGACTATAGCCAATTTTTGTTTATTTTGCAATAACGACATATTACCCATTCCAAAAAGTACAAGTGGATAATCATAAATTTCCTTTAGTAAAGTTGGATAACAATCCTCATCAGAAAATACCATTTGAATATTTCTTTTCTCTAATGAAGCACGTATTTTATCTATATTACTATCATTATATTTGTGATACATCGTTAATATTGTTCTCTCTTTTAAACCACTTTTATGTACAAAATCAATAAACGTAGTTCTATATGAAAGAAAATTTAACTCAGAATCATAACGAATCATCTTGTGAATTTGATTAGTCGTAAAACCACTGTAAACTAATTTTAAAATTGATTGTTGATAATCATTCATAAATATACACCTCTTATAATGTAGATTTTTTCTATTTTTTGGCGGGCGGCTAACGATCTTGTTTTGGTTTCTTATATTTGGAAATTTATAAAATTCTGAGCGTAATAGTACTTGCGAGCGGTTTGGTATGTGGTTTCTTAGTGTAAATGTGGGATTTGAAAATACTAAATAGTGATGTATTGGTAGATTTAGATTTATTTCTTGAAGTATTGATTGGAGGGTATTTTTAGCTTTGTATAATTGTACAAATGGTGATGTGTAACGTTTATTATAAGAACTCTTTATATAGTTGTCATAGATTTCGAAATCACCATAGTAGTGTTTAACTTCTAATATACTTATTTGACTATTATGTATGATTAAAAAATCTATTTGTACTGCATTTGAAGATACAAATTCAAGATTATGACTAAACACAATTTGATGTTGTTGCTTTAGTAGATTTTCTACTAGTTGTTCGCCTTCATAACCTTTAAACTTATTCATGATTTCAGAATCATGACAGTCTTCACTTAATCTTGATGTTAGTGCATTTACATATGCTATTTCATAGTTGTGATTCATGCCTCACTCCTGTTTGTTAATATTTTACATATATTATAGTTTATGCATTTAATATTGTCCACGAAAAAACCACTAACAAACTAAAATTTAGTTCATTAGCGGCTATATAAATTTAAACACCAAATAAGCACAGTGCTTTTCTATTGAAGAAAGACACTGTACTTATATATATGGTTATTATTTAACTGTTAGACATTTTTCGTATAAACCGTCTTCTTTTTTAATACGGTTTATAAGTGTTTCAGCGATAACAGATGGTGTATCTGCTGTATCAATACCACAGTCATTTAAAGTTTTGATTTTTTCAGATGCAGTACCTTTACCACCTGAAATGATTGCACCAGCATGTCCCATACGTTTTCCA